>Ga0193714_1000092_pt1 | contig 11584 bp, 9 predicted proteins | sample U2m1metaG_FD_143039 | JGI IMG/M metagenome (GOLD analysis project Ga0193714, IMG submission 143039) | Soil microbial communities from a riparian zone of the East river system, Colorado, United States - U2m1 | ecosystem: Environmental > Terrestrial > Soil > Riparian zone | place: USA: East River... | reverse complement strand
AAAAGTCCCGGCGCCTGGCCGATTCCGATCCAGATCATACATGTTCGAAACGGAATCTCGGTTAAGCCATATAGATAGTTCATCAAACTGGTGGGAAAAAGTGGATGCAACTGGCTCAGAAGAATGAGCTTCCAACCTTCGCGTTCCACCGCCGGTTCGAGCGCGTGGAAGCTCTTCGATCTTTTGAGACGACGTTGCAACCAGCGCCTGCCTATTGTTCGGCCAATCAAAAATGAAATGGCCGCACCAGCCACGTTGCCAATCAGCGCAATCAGGAATCCCCACCATAAACCAAAAAAAAATCCGCTGCCGATACTCAGGATCCCGCCTGGCAGCAGCAATACATTACAGCAGGCGTAAACAATCGGGTAACAAATTGCGCTCCAAACCCCCCAACCCATAACCCGCTGCTGAATCAGGGCCAGAATTTCCGGCACCGGAAAAAAGTGCACCGAGACTGGCGAAAAGCTGAAACCAGACGACGCGTTTTATTTTGTTCAAGAGCGCCAGACCATCTGCGCGTCACATCTCGCGCGCAAATCGGGCTAACTCGCAGGTCGAATCAAAATGCAGGAATGGCGTAATCAAATAGATCCCAGGAAATTCTGAACCGACGGCAGAGACGATCTCGCGTGCGATTTCCATTCCGATTACGCCGGCAGTTTGCAGAGGCGCATCTGCCATTCGCTTCCGGACTTTGTCCGGAACAATGATGCCCGGCACTTCGTGATGCAGGAACTCGGCCTGACGCGCACTCATCAGTGGCCAAATGCCAATGAAAATTGGGATGTTTAAGTGCGCCGTCCGTTTTTTTGTCTCTTCCACCAGACCCACGTCGAACACCGGTTGGGTCATGGCAAATTGCGCACCCGCGGCGACTTTGCGCTCAAGGCGGTTGACCTGCGAATCCAGACTTTTCGCATTCGGGTTGAACGTGCAACCGATCACGAACTGCGTTCTCGCCTTGAGCGACTTGCCGGCATGACTGAAACCCTCATTCAGTTTTCCAATGATCGAAATCAATTCGATCGAATTCACATCGTAAACTGATGACGCGCCGGGATGATCGCCGACGCGGGCGGGATCACCGGTCAGCGGCAAGACATGGCGCATCCCGAGTGCAGCCATGCCCAGTAGTTCGCTTTGCAAACCGAGCACGTTTTTGTCGCGACAACTCAGATGCAGCAACGGGGTAATGCCGAAGCGCTCTTTCAACATGGCTCCCACGGCCAGATTGCTGATCCGCAAGATCGCGAGTGAATTATCGGCCAGCGTGATTGCGTCGCAACCGGCGCGGACGAGTTCCTGCGCGCCGCGAAAGTATTTTTCTAAGGCGAGTGTCTTTGGCGGATCGAGCTCGCAAATGATCACGCGTTTTCCAGTCGCGATTTTATCGAGCAGGCTTTCTTCGAGAGCGGTCGCCGCTTTTTTTGCCGGCGCAGGCGCGACCGCAGTGACGCGAATGGTTTTCGCTTTCACTGGTTTCAGGTCTGCTATCGCCTTCGAAATCGCTGCGATCGTGCGCGGGTTTGTCCCGCAACAGCCGCCGATCAACCGCGCGCCTTCGGCGACCATTTCGCGCGCAGCCCGGGCGAAGTAATCCGGCGCAGCATGGTAGATAAAACGGCCGTCCGTGTATTTCGGATAGCCGGCGTTTGGATAAGCCGCCAGCAATCCACCAATGGGAATTCGCTGGAGCAGTTGCACCGTAGCGTGGGGGCCGTTCATGCAATTAATGCCGGTAATTTCTGCTCCCAGACCACGTAGTTTGCGAAACGCGTCAACGATCGGGACGCCCGACGCCAGACGCCCTTCCGGTTCGCAGGCAAATGAACAGATCGTCGTGCAGTCGCTCAGCGCGTTCTTAGCCTCGAGCGCGATCTGCATCTCGACGTCATCCATGAACGTCTCCAGAAAAATCAGGTCAACCCCTCCTTCGAGCAACGCCTGGATCTGTTCATGAAAACACTGGGCCCGATCAAATCCGCGCTCTTCCGCTTCCAGCGCGCTGATCCCAAGCGGGCCGACGCTGCCGGCAAGGCAGACATCTTTTCCCGCCGCCGTCTCTTTCGCTAGCTTCGCCGCCGCGCGATTGAACTCGCTTACGCGATTTTCAAAACCAAAACGCGAGAGGCGGGCTGCATTCGCGCCAAAGGTATTTGTTTCAATCACGCGCGCACCGGCTGCTATGTAATCGCGGTGAATCGCACGCACCCGATCCGGATCGCTCACGCAAACTTCCTCGAGACAAGACTCCGTCGGCAGACCCTGATCGAGTAGCAACGTTCCCATCGCGCCGTCGCCGCAGACCACATGTTCCTGGAGCTCATCAAGAAGGTTCATGGTGTGAATGCCGGATTACGGTCACGTAGGGCGGACGTCAACTTACTTGCCAGTGGCCGGCTACTTCCATCCCTAACGGCGCGCCCATCTTCTTCCTGCCTTCGCTTTTTTCCGACAATGTGAACGCAAAAACCTGATGTCCGGCCTCTCATGGCGGCGCGCGACTTCGATCAAATTGCGCGCCACGATCGGCCTACCTCCGGCACCTGATATTTCCAGAGTTGGCTCGCCGATCCCAAGCGGTCGGACCCGGCCAGATCACGCTTCCTAAAATGATAACAGCCGATAGTTGACTCTTAAGCGAAGTCTTCACATTGATGCTGTTAACCGATTGCGCAAAAGGAAGCGAACAGCTTCGAACAACTCAAAACAAAAGACGCTTCTGTTCGTGCAGTTGGTGATTCCAGTCCTTCATGCCAAGCTTGTTCACACCGTTTAAATCTGAATTATGTGAGGAACCGTGGACGCGAACGCCAGGTTATTAACGGCATGAAGGTGAAGATTTAGTTTGAATGACAAATAAAAATAATAGAGAGGCTGTGAATAACGCGTTGGATCACTAAATGAATCACGCCGCCAAAACGATTCTTTCCCCCGGTGCAACAGTTGCAGTCAACCAGCCGTGCCCGGTCGCAGTTATTGAGAAACCAGACAGCCTCTTCGAGCGTTTCGCTTGGATTTACATTTTTTGTCGCGAAAAAGTTTTTCGTGATGATACCGGCAGAATAATTCGTGCGTTTTGGCCGGCCGGAGAACCACCGGCGAATTCCAAGGTGCTAGAACTTGGCTGTGGTCCGGGGTTTTATGCCCGTGCTTTGGCGCAGCGTTTTCAACAAATCTCGGTTCTTGGAGTCGACAGCTCGAAGGAGCTGGTGAGATACGCGCGGGAGAGAGCAACGGAGAAGGAATTGCACAACTGTGCTTTTGCGTGGGGTGATGTCCTCAATCTTCCACAGCCGGATAATTCGTTTAGCCAATTGGTTGCCTCTCGTCTTTTCACGATTTTGTCGGAACGAGAACGCGCCGTTGGGGAAATATTTCGGGTTCTCAATTCCGGAGGCAAATGTTTTGTGGCCGAGCCGCGTTTCGCGTTTTCGGCATCGATTCCTTTGCTAACAATGCGGGCGCTTGCTCGCGTCAATGGATACTCGCGCGAATATCGAGAGCCAGTAAAGGCGACAGTCCTTCCGTATTCCCATTTTTGTGCTTTGTTCGCGAGCCAACCGTGGTCGGCCATGAAAACCTGGCGGGTTGGTCGTTACCAGTACGCGCTCTGCGAAAAAGGTTGACGCGAGCGTTCCAGCAACGCAGAGCACGCGCGAATGCATCGCGTTCTCGATCGACAATGGGGAAAGCAGATTCCGGCGGGCCGTTGCGCGCTTGCGATCATGACCAAAGCGCCGCGGGCCGGGACGGTAAAGACAAGATTGCAACCACCGCTTACGCCCTCGGAAGCGGCGGAACTAAACATTTGTTTCTTGCGCGATATCGCGGCTGCGATCTCCGAGGCGGGAGAACATTCCCAAGGGGTTGGCGTTTTTACCCCCGCTCGCAGCGAAAAGGAGTACGAGGGTATATTGCCATCACATTTCGATTTGATTCCCCAACGTGGCAATGGATTTGGCGAGCGATTGACTAACGCAGCCGACGATTTGCTCCATGTCGGTTTCGAATCCTGTTGCCTGATTAATTCAGACAGTCCAACGGCGACAGCGAAGGCGTTTCGCGAGGCCGTAGCGCAGTTGCAAGGTGCAGACGATCGAATCGTCCTCGGGCCATCCGATGATGGCGGTTATTATTTGATTGGGATGAGAAAACTGAATCGTCACCTTTTCGAAGAGATCGATTGGAGCACGGAGCGGGTTTTTGCTCAAACGGACCGACGCGCGCGTGAGGTCGGACTAAAGGTTCACATTCTGCCGAAATTTTATGATGTGGACAATGGCGCAACGCTGCGGCGTTTGTGTGAAGAATTGTTGGGGGGAAATTCGCGGGGCGATATCGCTCCAGTGACGACGAAATTTGTGGCAGAGCTGATTGCGCGCGAAGGATGGGAGCGACTTTGCCCGCAATGAAAAGTCGACAAAGCGCTCTTGTTACTGGCGGCGCCGGGCTCATCGGATCTCATGTCGCCGACTTGCTTGTGCGCGAAGGCTGGCGCGTGCGGATTCTCGATAACCTCGAACCGAACACGCATAGACGAGGTAAGCCGCCCTGGATCAACCGCGACGCCGAGTTTGTGCACGGGGATTTGCGCGATCGCGTCACGATTGAAAACGCGCTTTCTGACATCGATATCGTCTTTCATCAGGCGGCTTACGGCGGTTACATGCCCGAAATGGCGAAATATGTGCAGGTGAATTCGTTCGGTACCGCGCAAATTCTCGAAGTCATTCGGGAAAAGAATTTCCCGATCAAAAAAGTTATCGTCGCGAGTTCACAGGCCGTTTATAGCGAAGGCGCAGGTGAGTGTCCAAAGCACGGCCTCGTTTTTCCAAAAGTGCGGCCGGTAGAACAATTACAGCGCGGCGATTGGTCGGTGCACTGCCCGATTTGCAATCAGCCAACCACGAGCGTGCCCACGCCCGAGGGGGCACCGGTTGGCGGGGAAACGGTTTATGGATTAACCAAAGTCGATCAGGAAAAATTGGTCCTGCTCTGGGGAAAACAAGTCGGGATCCCGGCCGTCGCGCTGCGTTACTCGTGCACTTACGGACCCCGACAATCGATCTTCAATCCCTATACGGGCGTGATCGCGATTTTTTGCACCCGTTTGCTTAACAATCTGTCGCCAGTGCTTTATGAAGACGGCGAGCAGACCCGCGATTTCTCTTTCGTTGAGGATATCGCGCGCGCGAATTTGCTCGCCGCCACCACCGATGCTCTCGATGGCCGGCCAGTAAACGTCGGCAGTGGAGAAGGGGTGACCGTCCGCGCAATTGCACAACGCATTTCCGACGCGCTCGGAATAAGGATCGCGCCGGAAATTAATGGGGAATTTCGTCCTGGGGAAATGCGTCACCTTATCAGCGGGACGGATACAATTCGGGCGGCGGGTTACGTCCCCCAGGTCGGTCTGGCCGAGGGAATTGATCGCTATCTTGATTGGATTCGCTCGCAAAGCGACGTGCGCGATTACTTCAGCGAGGCTTCCGAAATGTTGCGCAACAAAGGCATCGTCCATCGGGTCAGGGCATCATGAGGCGAGAGGAAATTATCCTGGCCCACATCAAGCGCGATGGACTGGGCCTCGAAATTGGCCCGGGCTGCGCTCCGATCGCGCCGAAAAAGCAGGGCTTTCACGTTCACGTGCTCGATCATTGTGACAAGAAGGCGCTGGTCGAAAAATATCGGCCGCACGGGATCAACGTCGAAAACATCGAGGAGGTCGATTTCATTTGGGACGGCCGGTCTTATACCGAGCTCGTCGGCCGGCGCCATGTTTACGACTGGATCATCGGGTCGCACGTGCTCGAACACACCATCGATCTGATTGGGTTTCTCAACGATTGTGATTCGCTCTTGAAGAAAGACGGCGTCCTTTCGCTGGCGGTGCCTGATAAGCGCTGCTGCTTCGATTGCTTTCGACCGTTAACGGGCATCGGGCGGGTCATCGATGTCCCGCGCAATCCGCAGAAAATTCATTCGGCGGGAACAGCAGCCGAATATTTTCTTACCGTCGTAAGCAAAGGCGACCGCATTGCCTGGGACAAAGATGAGAAAGGCGAGTTCAAGTTGGTGCATTCATTGGAGCAAGCGAAACAGGCGATCCGCGAAGTGGGTGAGCGCGGGAGTTATCTCGATGTCCACGAATGGTGTTTCACCCCAACTTCCTTTCGGCTGATGATGCGCGATCTATATGAGCTTGGTTTCATTGAGCTCAAGGAATTGGCTTTTCATCCGACGCAGGGCTCGGAATTTTACGTTACTTTGTCGCGCCATGGTCACCTTCCGGAGGGCACGCGCTTGGAATTGTTGGGGCAGATTCTTCGCGAACAATCGGTCGCCTGAATCGCATTAAGCTTTCGACGTGTGGATTTCTGTTGTCATTCCGGCGCTCAACGAAGAGGAGCCGATCGCGGAGGTCGTGCGTGAGGTGATGGCAACGGGAACTCCGCGCGAAGTCATTGTTGTTGATAATGGCAGCACAGACCAAACGGCGGAACGCGCCAGAAACGCGGGAGCGCGGGTGGTGTCGGCGGGCGTGGCGGCAATTTCCCCTGAATGCGATTTGATCGTTTTTCTCGATGGCGATGGCAGCGATGTTCCGCGCTTTATTCCGGGGTTGGTCGAGCCGATTATGAGCGGCACACAAGACTTCGTGATCGGTTCGCGCACACGCGGGAAACGCGAGCCGGGCAGTATGAACCCGCAGCAGGTTTTTGCGGGGCATCTGGCGGGATTTTTGATCCGCATACTTTACGGGGTTCGCTACACCGATATGTCGCCGTTCCGCGCTATCCGGCGCGATTCGTTTGCACAACTAGGAATGCGCGAAGAAACCTACGGTTGGAATTTGGAGATGCAGATGAAAGCGGCGCGAACTGGGTTGCGCATTCTTGAGATGCCCGTTGATCATCGACGTCGGAAGGGGGGGGAGTCGAAAGTTTCCGGAACGCTGCGGGGCACGTTCGTCGCCAGCTGTCGGATCCTGGCGACATTTTTGAAAATCGCGTTCTTCGGAACCTAGGCTTGTAGGCTGTGTTCCGATCCCGATCAACCGTGTGACGTTAGAGGTATAAAGGAGGCGCTTGGCACAAGCGCCTCTCCAACTCATAGTCGCGATAACGATGAGCCGATCCAAAGCAGCGCTTTGCGGTTTGTACGCCGGTCTCATTGCCGGAATCGCCATGACATTGGCGATGCTTTTGCTCGCGTGGCTGTTTCAGATCGCGACGCCGTTGGTGATTCTGGGCGACCGCCTCAGTGTGTTCATTCGGCCGAAGCCATTCTTTTGGATCATGGGCCGCGTCGGCGGCTACAACCATTTGAAACAGCTCGGCGTCGGCTCCTCCGTCCTAGGACAAATTCTGGTCGGCGCGATTGGCGGAATAGTTTACGGACTCGTCCGCCGCAAGCGAGGTGATGTTGAGTATCGTTGGACCTTTCTCATTTTCGTAGCACTGCCGTTAGCGATCAATGCAATCTTGTTGTGGCCAGCGCTCGGGACCCATTACGGGGGAATGCCAATTGACGCGGCGCGTTTGATCACGCTGCTGGGACTGGCAATTTCGTTTCTTCCCTTCGAACGCGTTCTCGTGATCGGTTTTGAGTTTCTAACGAGTCATGGACAAGAGAAAACCGCGGCACCTCTTGAATTTACGCCGCACCTGGGCCGGCGCGCATTCTTGTTTGGAACGCTGGGCCTTCTATTCGCAGGCGGAACCGCCGCCATCGCGCGCAAGCTTTTTCGCATCGCGACTTTCAGTTACGACGGCACGCAATACAAAGGCGCGGACGTCCAGGCGATCACTCCGAACGATCAGTTTTATTGCGTGACCAAGAACGTCGTCGACCCGCGAGTAGACGGAGGGCTCTGGCATCTCGAAGTAACCGGCCTAGTGCAACATCCGCACACCTACCGCCTCCTAGATTTCAATAGCATGGAGATGATCGATCAGGAAACGACCTTAATGTGCATCAGTAATGGACTGGATGCCGGACTGATGAGTAACGCGATTTGGCGCGGGATTTCAATGGCAGATTTGTTGGAAGCAGCCTCTCCCCTTCCCGGGGCGGAGAGAGTGCGGCTGCACGGCGTCGACAACTACACCGACACCGTTCCATTCCAGAAAGCAATGACGCCGACGACGCTTATTGCCTTGAAGATGAATGGAACGGAGTTGCCGGATCGCCATGGGTTTCCTGCGCGTGCGATCGTACCGGGTTATTTCGGTGAAAAACATGTGAAATGGCTCACTCGCATCGAAGTAACGAAGGCGGACGCGAAAGGTTTTTACGAGACCCAAGGCTGGGGCCCAAATTTCATCGTCCCGACACGATCTCGCATCGACATTCCTTATAACGAGTCGTGGATTAAGATAGCCGATGCGGCGAAGGGCGTTCCGGTGAAAGGCGTCGCTTTCGGGGGCGATCGCGGAATTTCCCGGGTGGAATTTAGTTCGAACGACGGCGAAAGTTGGGATGAGGCGAAGATCGATTATCCCGGCACGAAATTAACCTGGGGGCTTTGGAGTTTTAACTGGGAGCCGGACGATGATGTCGACGATTACACCTTGGTGGTGCGTGCGACCGATGGCGAGGGTAAAGTACAGGAGTTTGAAGAAGATCGCGCGTTTACCTCTGGAATCACCGGCTTTCACAAGGTAATCGTGCACATTTTTGCGTGAACACTGTAGCCGGCATCGGTGATGCCGGCCCGCGGTCAGCGACCGCGGCTGCAATTCATCCGGGGTGACAGCGTGCAATTGTTAGCGCAACATTGGTCTGCCTAATGAGCGCCAAAGATCATGTTTTCACCCTCGGTATCGAGGAGGAATTTGCCATTGTCGATCCGACGACGCGGGAATTGCGCTCGCACATTCACGAAATTCTCGAAGACGGCAAAGTTACGCTCAAGGAGCAGATCAAGCCGGAAATGCATCAGTCAGTGGTCGAGCTGGGTACGGAAATTTGCCGCGACATCGACGATGCCAGGAACCACGTAACCGAGCTCCGCAGTCGTCTGGCCGCGCTGGCGGGGCGCAGCAAACTCAAAATCGCGTCGGTCGGGACGCATCCTTTTTCACATTGGCGCGATCAACTCATCACTCAAGGCGAGCGCTATCAGGAAATCGTGCGCGACATGCAATTGCTGGCCCGGGCCAATCTCATCTTCGGGCTGCATGTGCACGTCGGAATTCCAGACCGCGAGACCGGCATCCATGTTATGAATCAGGCGCGCTATTTCCTGCCCCACATTTACGCGCTCTCGGTCAACTCGCCATTCTGGGTGGGGCACGATACCGGGCTGAAAGGTTACCGGTTGAAAGTGTTCGAGCGTTTTCCCCGCACCGGCATTCCGGATTCGTTCGAATCTCTTTCTGAGTACACCGATTACTGCAACCTGCTCGTGAAAACCGGTTGCATCGATAACGCCAAGAAAATCTGGTGGGACATCCGGCTTCATCCTTTTTTCGACACACTGGAAGTGCGGGTATGCGACGCACAAACGCGGGTGGACGATACCCTTGCGATTGCAGCGCTCATCCAAGCGCTGATTTCCAAACTACACAAGTTGCTCCGGCAAAATGTCACTTTTCGGATTTACCGGCGTCGTTTGCTCGATGAAAATCGCTGGCGCGCCTCGCGCTATGGGATTGACGGCAAACTCATAGACTTCGGTAGGGAGCAGGAAACGGAAACACGCAGTCTGATTCACGAATTCATCGAGTTTGTTGCTGCCGAAGTGGCCGAGCTCGGAAGCCGGCGCGAGATGAACCACATCGAACGGATTTTACATGAAGGTACAGGCGCGGACCGACAGCTTGCTGTTTGGGAACGCACCCACGATATCAAAGCCGTCGTCGATCATATCGTAGCCGAGACCTACCAAGGTTTAAATGAAGTAGAACTGGTCGCAAAAGCGACCGCCGGGTCTTAATGGGAGGGGCTAAGTGCCGCCTGTCACCCCGAGTGAAGTCGAAGGGATCCTTGGACTTCGTTTCGCTACGCTCAGGATGACGGCTGTTAGAATTGCAATGCCATCACCACGGAATCACTTTTCGGTCTTGCAAGAATTTGCCGGTTAGATTTTGCGGCGCCTCGGCCGCGAGCCAGACAATTCCGTCCGCGCCCTCTTCTACCGAGCGAGTCGCATTGGCCCCTCCCATATCGGTGCGGACCCAACCCGGACAAACTGAATTCACCGCGAATTTCGGCAGCGCAGCGGCGAGCTGCGAAGTCACCCCATTCAACGCCGTTTTTGAAATGCAATACATCGGGGACCAGCCATCGGCGCCGTCGTGCAGTTGTCCGCCGCTGCTTGAAACATTGACGATCCGCGGTGCCGATGACTTCGCGAGCATCGGCTGAAAGGCTTGTGCGACCATTAGCGGCCCGAGGGTATTCGTGCGCATCGTCGTTTCGAATTGGTCCGGCGTTGCTTTCAAGATCGCATCGTCGCCGTCAACGATGATGCCGGCGTTATTTACCAGGACCTCGAGATGGTCGACCATCTTTGCTAATTCTGCCGCGGCTTCGCCAATGCTCGCGTGATCTGACACATCGATCTTTAAAAAAGTTGCCGCCGGTCCGATTTTCCGGGCCGCGGCCCGACCGGCTTTCTCATTGCGCGCGCCGACGAACACGCGAAACCCTTTCGCCGCCAACTGCCGCGCAACTTCGACCCCGATTCCCTTGTTTGCGCCAGTGACAAGCGCGATTTTCTCTGACTTTGCCATAGAACAAGCTCGCGTGTCACATTACTAATCGCAATGCCACGGGATCATCCAGAGCCGTGCAGACGACGAGGGACCTCACAAATGCGGTTGAGTTACGCGTAGTAACTTGGGTGATCAACGAATGTTGGCGAGGTCCCTCGCTTGCGCTCTGGATGACGGTGTCGGGGACGCAATCAGCCTTCGCAGCGTCTTCAGATTCACCACGTCTTCCTTCAGTTCTTTGCCCTTTGGCGTTTCCAGCACTTTCGGGATTTTTCGAAACCGCGGGTCGTTCATGATGAAACGAAATGCGGCTAGCCCGATTTTGCCTTTACCGATATGCGCGTGTCGATCGACGCGTGAGCCACGAGCAGCTTTCGAATCGTTCAGATGAACTGCCACCAGCCGGTCCCGCGCCTGCGGGATAATCCGATCGAAACTGCGAAATGTCTTCTTGGCGGCGCTCTCCGAGCCGATGTCGTAACCGGCAGCAAAAATATGAGCAGTATCGAGGCAAATGCAGATCCGTTCGGGCTCGTGCACATTGTTAATAATGTGCGCGATGTGCTCGAAGTGATGACCGAGGCATGAACCCTGGCCAGCCGTGGTTTCGAGCGCGATCTTCGTTTTCACTTTTGGAATCACCCGCCAGATCGCGTCGATCGAGGCGGCGATTTTCTGGAGTCCGGCTTCTTCACCTGCGCCGAGGTGTGCACCGGGATGCATCACGAGAAATGGCAACCCGAGGTGATCGGCCCGAATCAGCTCCTCGGCTAACGCGCGCAGCGAATTCGCGTGAAATTGCGGATTAGTGGCGGCGAGATTGATCAAATAATTCGCGTGCGCAAAAACCGCCCCCA
>Ga0193714_1000090_pt1 | contig 11641 bp, 10 predicted proteins | sample U2m1metaG_FD_143039 | JGI IMG/M metagenome (GOLD analysis project Ga0193714, IMG submission 143039) | Soil microbial communities from a riparian zone of the East river system, Colorado, United States - U2m1 | ecosystem: Environmental > Terrestrial > Soil > Riparian zone | place: USA: East River... | reverse complement strand
CCGCGCCCGCATGAGTTGGAAAAAGACACCGGACACACCTTTGCCACGCCTAATCTAACGCAAGCTTACTGGATCTATTTGGCGGCAGGCGCTTTGCTTGCCGCGGGGTTCGCCGATTTCGCATTGATCGGTTTTCACTTTCAAAAGACAAACGTCATGCCTGGAAACTTGATTCCCGTCTTTTATGCAGTTGCGATGGCAGCCAGCGCCCTTGCATCCATTCCTTTGGGCCGGTTATTTGACCGGCTCGGTCCAAACGTGTCGTTGTTCGCCTTTCTGATTTCTGCCGCTGCTGCTCCATTTGTTTTTCTGGGCTCATCGAGCTTTGCATTAATTGGAATGATTTTTTTGGGAATCGGGATGAGCGCTCAGGGCTCCCTGTTTCAAGCGATGCTTACCGGTGTTATTCCACCGCAGAAACGAAGCACGGCTTTCGGTTTGTTTGATACCGGATACGGAATCGCCTGGTTTTTAGGAAGCGCAGTGATGGGGCTCTTGTACGACAAATCGATCCTAGCTGTGGTACTGTTCTCAGTCATTCTTCAACTTGCTGCGATTCCCGTTCTTTTTATCGCGAATAAGAAGCGTTAACCTTCTTTGTGGATCCGTACGCAAAGCCAAAGGAGAAGAAAGTCGGTGGACATCGCCCGAAAATTTCGCATTTAGCACAGTCGGTTGACAGACGGACACGAAGAGAACGCCTGGCGGAGAAGGAAGCAGTTGCCGCCGAACGACGTGCGATTAAAAAGGCCGCGCGCCGTCATTTAAAACAGCAATTGTTGCAAGAACTCGATGCTGCCGATTCGTGACGGCCGGGATCATCTGCCTTTGTCAGCTACGGCGTGACACGCCAATCCCTGGCAGCATCATCGCTTTGAGTTTTGCGATTCGGCCTTCGGCATTAGAATTCGCCTCATGCGTAAAGCCGATTTGTCAGTCGTCGCTTCCACATTACTTCTGATAACCCTCGCCGTTGGCCGCGCCCAGTCGCCTTCCCAGCGTAATCCGGACGTTTCAAACAAGGCGCTGATCACGAAATCAACTCCCGGCATAAGTACTGACGCATTCAAGAACCAGGGTGGCAACGCCACTGAGGCGCTGCGCAAGATGGCGGAGGACTATTACGCCTGGCGGAACGAAAATTACCCGGTCCGTAGCAGCGACGCGGGACTGCACACCTGGGACGACCGGCTGACTGATTATTCGCCTGCAAAAATCGCAGAGCGGGCGCAACACGTCCATTCGCTCCTGGAAAAGGTGCGCGCGATGAAAACCCATAACTGGCCAGAGAACGATCGTATCGACTGGATTTTGTTCCGCGCACAATTGGAGAATGTCGATTTTGGCGATCGCGTTCTGAAATTCGAACGCACTAATCCACAGGTTTACATTGGCGAATGCGCCGACGCGATCTTTTCGCTGCTGAAAAAGGAATACGATACTCCCAGGAAACGAGCGCTCGCTGCGACGTCGCGCCTCAAACAAATGCCAGCGCTGTTGAAGCAAGGTCTGACCAATCTGCAAAACCCCGTAAAACTTTACACGCAGTTGGCGATTCAATCGGCGCGCTCGATCGATCCGCTTTTAAATAAGAGTTTGATGGCGCTTGATGTCGGTCTTGCGTCTAACGAGCACGACGACCTGATCAAAGCGCGCGATGCCACTCTTACTGCTGTCCACAATTATGCCGACGAGCTGGAGAAGCGCCTGCCGAAAATGGTCGATTTCACGCCGATGGGCGAAGCAAACTATAATTATTATCTCAAGCATATTTTGCTGCTGCCACTCAACGCCGAAGAGGTGGAGATGATTGGCCGGGCAGAGCTCGCGCGTTATCGCGCCCTCGAGGCGCTCTTGCCTGATCCGAAATTAGCCGATCCGGATCCGAAACGGGCGGCTCACATTCCGCCCGACCAGGAATCGTTCCTGAAAGCGTACGAAAGCCGCGAAGCAGAAATGATCAGTTTTTTGAAAGAACACAATCTTGTGACTTTACCGGACTATCTCGGGCCGTTTCAAATTCGACAGTTACCCGAGGCGTTTAAGCCAACCAGCCCCGGCGGTTTCATGAATCCTCCCGGTGTTTACGACAAGGATCCAACCGGATTCTTTTTCATTCCCACTTACAATCCGGAATCGAAGAATTTTTACATTCGCGCGGCAATCGAAGACCCACGACCGATTCTCGGACATGAAGGTATTCCCGGACATTTCCTTCAACTTTCAATCGCCAACCATTTAGGCGACGAGATCCGCCGTCAGCATGGCGATTCCGTGTTCATAGAAGGCTGGGCGCTTTACGGCGAAGAGATGCTCATGCGGACCGGTCTCTATCCCAACGACTCGCCTGCTCAGGGACAAATTTTGCGCCTGTCACGCTATCGCGCGGCTCGCATTGGAGTTGACGTAAATCTGCACACTGGCCGATGGACTTTCGAGCAAGCGGTCAAATATTTCATGGATGCCGGCGGACTGGATCGCGAAGCGGCCGAGGGCGAAGCGGCAGGGGCAGCTTCGAGCCCCACGCAAAAGATCAGCTATATCACCGGCAAATGGCAGATCATGAACCTGCTCGGCCGTTACAAAGACCGACAAGGCGAAAACTTCCGCCTTGGTCAATTCCACGATGACCTGATCAAGAACGGAAGTCTGCCGGTATCTGTAATCGAATGGATCCTGCTGGATGACCCGACCTCACTGGAGCAGGTAACGAAATAACTCGGAAGACAGCCTTCCCAGCCTGTCGAATCTTTGAAGCTGGGTGGAACAATTCGACAGGCAGAGGCCCGTCTGCCATGACAGGCAGGATGCCTGTGTTCCATCTTGACATCCAGAAGCGAGCGGGCGCAAGATCGGCGCCTAACGACCCTGCCCCTTATGAACTCGAATACTGCTAAGAATTTCGCTTTCCGGAACCTGTTCCTTTGCGTCGCGGCAATTGCCATCACGAGTTGCGGCACTGCAACTTTCAGCAAAACCGGAAGCGACGCGCAAATCGAAAGCCTGCGAAATTTTGAACTCGCGTTTATTGACCAGTTTGCTGTTCCCAGCAAACGTTTCAATGCCGCCGCGTTCGACGCCAAGGTCAACGAGGGCAATTCGAAGTTTCAGCAGGTGATTACTAATGAGAAATTCACTGCGCGCCGTCCGGTGCTGGTCGATCTTAAAGGACAATTCGACGCCGATGCCACACATCTGCGAAGCAAAGCGAGCCGCGGCAAGGTGACGCCCGCGCTGGCAAGCGAGATGAAGAAAGACGTCAACAAGGTTTACGATCATGCCCTCGGCCGGTAAGACCAAACGCGGGAAATCATCGCGAAAAACTTCACGGAAGAGTTCAGCGCTCGACTCAGCTCTCAATCAAGTCACTGATGAATCGGTGGCGGCTTCGATGCAGGAATTTCGGGATTTGCTCGCACAAGCAAAAGGCGATACGAGCGAGCTAATCCGCCAAAACGCGCAGGAACTCGAAGAGCGTCTTGTTCTTCTAAAAAAACGAAAGATCGACAAAGAGGACTTCGATTTTTTCGTAGAAAATCAAAAACGCGACCTAAGGGTTTTTGTCGACAGCCAGCCGGCGGAGGCGCAGGAACGCGCTGAGAAATTGACGCTCCGTGTTCTGGAGATAGCAGCGAGGGTAGCAATCGCACTGATTTAGCCGCAGCCTCCCCGTCCAACATCGACGGGCTTCAGCGGAAACGCTTCATGAGTTCACGCAACCGATCACGCGGCAGCGCTTCGACGCGATGATTGTCGCGCCCGGTCATGGAGTGGTTATCGACCAAGGCGTTCACGACCGCTTCTTCGGTCGCTTGCACAACAGCAGTAAAAATCGGGTCCAGCAGATCATTTGGGATTGTGGTCACACTATGCGTGACTTGATCCGGACCCGCGACATTCGAGTTCGCAGTTGAAAATGCGATGAACAAATCACCGGAGCCGTTCCCCGAAATGGCTCCGGTTCGAGCAAGCCCGAGCGACACGCGGCGGGCAAGTCGCTTTAATTGATTTGGCAGCAGCGGAGCGTCCGTCGCAACCACGGCGATACACGAGCCGCTTTCTTGTTTGTAAACGTCACCCGGAATTTCTTTTCCAACAGGTACGCCGGCGATTGTGAGCTGCGCGCGCCGGCCGAAATTTGCCTGTAGAAACACGCCGACAACAAAACTCTGTTCGGCAGCGTCTTTTCCGGAGCCTTGCGACCGGATGTCGACCTTGCGGGAGGCAGTCCCGTTTCCTCCTTTAAATTCGTAGCAGACCATGCCGGTCCCGCCTCCAACGCTCCCCTCCTCCAGCGCCCCGCCATGGGCACTGTCGAGCGCGTGCCAGACATCTTCCGGCTTAACATGAAAGCCATTGATGTCGTTAAGCCACCCGTCCCACGTCTCTGCGACAACTGGCAAGCTCCACCAGTAGCCGGTTTTATCGGCTGCGCCGTGCTTGACGCGCCAGGCAATCACCGCGTCGCGCGCGACTCCAACGCTGTGTGTGTTCGTGATGATGATCGGCCCTTCGAGAAATCCGCTTTCATCAACCCACGCAGTGCCGGTCATTTCACCATTACCGTTCAAGCTGAAGAACCCAGCGTAGACTGGATCATTCAACGAAGCGTGACCGCGCGGCAGGATTGCGGTAACGCCGGTGCGCACCGGGCCTTTCCCGACTTCTAGTTTTCCCTCGCCGCTGATCAACGTCGTGTACCCGACTTCGACACCGGGTACGTCGGTGATGGCGTTGAACTTTCCCTGTGTTCCTTCGAAAGGGATCCCAAGATCGCGCGCCCGAGCTGTTTTGCTTTCAACAGCAGGTGTGGTGGGCGGATGCTTTATTGGTTCGCGCGCGCTCGATTCGAGCACGAGCACGAGCACGAGCACAAGCACGAACCTGGAGCGTTGCGAATCCATTGCGATCCATCAACTATCAACTACCAACTATCAACTTTCCCGTTTAGATTAAGCGCGTGAGTTACGAGGTCTTCGCGAGAAAATATCGGCCCCAGATTTTCGATGATTTGGTCGGGCAGGCGCACGTCTCGCGCACGCTGAAAAACGCGGTCGCGCAAAATCGCCTTGCTCACGCGTACCTGTTCGTCGGCCCACGCGGTGTCGGAAAGACATCGACCGCGCGAATCTTGGCGAAATCACTCAATTGTGTGAACGGACCGACCGTGACGCCATGCGGAAAATGCGATAACTGCCGCGAGATTGCCGCAGGCAACAGTCTCGATGTCATCGAGATTGATGGTGCCAGCAACAACAGTGTCGATGATGTCCGGCAACTCCGTGAGAACGTTCGATACGCACCGGCCAAGGGGCGTTACAAGATCTACCTGATCGACGAAGTGCACATGCTCTCCTCAGCGGCGTTTAATGCCCTTTTAAAGACTCTCGAAGAGCCGCCCGAGCACGTGAAGTTTGTTTTCGCGACCACGGAGCCGCAGAAGGTGCTGCCCACCATTCTGAGCCGCTGTCAGCGGTTTGATCTCCATCGCATCCCGGCAAACCTCATCGCGAAACATCTGCAATTCATTGCTGGAACGGAAAAAATCACGCTTGAGCCTGCGGCGGCGCACGCGATTGCGCGCGGAGCCGAGGGCGGTTTGCGCGACGCGGAATCGATGCTCGATCAACTGGTTGCATTTTGCGGAGAGAAAATCAGTGAGAACGATGTGCTCAATGTTTTTGGATTCACCAGCGAACAAACTGTTGTCGATCTTACCGGGCGGATTTTGCGAACCGAGACGCCGGGCGCGATCGATCTCCTGCATCAGCAAAGTGAAGCCGGCAAGGATATGATGCGGCTGATCTCGGACTTGATCGCTTACCTGCGCGATCTGCTCGTGTTCAAGGCAAAACCGGACGCGCTGAAGGAAGATGTCGAGGCTGATGTACAAACATCACTTGCGGCACACGCCGAGCTAGTCACGACGGACCGCTTGCTTGAGCTCGTCGATCAATTCGCCGCTGCCGAAGGCCGCATGAAATGGGTGCCGAACAAAAAGCTGCATTTCGAAGTCGCGATCATCAAGGCCATTCAAAGCCTGGGACAAGCGACATTGGACGAAGTAATCGAAAAACTTAGCCAGTTACGTGATGGCGGCGGAACGCGATCGCCGGCGTCTTCCGCGCAACCTGTAGCCGCGGGCACTGACCGCGGCCATGAGAGATCGGCCACTTCAAAAGCCGGGGTCAACGCCCCCGGCTACAGCGGATCGGAAACCACGCGCATCGCCGAGACCGCCGCTATAGATCAGCCCGACCCGAATGAACTGTGGCAAAAGGTTCTTGCCAAAGTTCCCGCGCAAAAAGCTTTCGTGCGAAATTCTGCTGCGGCGGCCCATGTGCTCGGGATTGAAGGACGCAATTTTCAGCTTGGTTTCGCGCCCGGCGACAAAGCAATGATGGATATCCTGGGTACCCAGGCTAACCGCAGATTTCTTGAAACATTACTCCATGAGATCACCGGAGCGGACTGGAGTGTGAAGCTTGGCGTAAAGGAGGAACTTCCTTCCAGACAGTCACAAGTTTCGGAAGGTTCTCGAACTGAAAATTTCAAAGAAGATCCGCTTATTCAAGAAGCGATCGGGCTGTTCAACGCTCAGATAAAATCCTGAATCCAAGGCTATGCTTTTGTTGTCATGCTGAGCAGAGCGAAGCGATGTCGAAACATCTCTCGCTATTGAATGTAAAATAAGAAATTCCTCGACTTCACTCGAATGACAAAACCGGTCTAAATCCCATGAACCTAAACAAGTTGATGAAGCAGGCGCAGAAGATGCAGGAGCAAATGGCGAAAACGCAGGCCGAGCTCGAAAGCAAAACCGTCGAAGTGAGCACGGGTGGCGGGAAAGTGAAAGTGACAGCCAACGGCGCCGGTGACGTTCTCGCCATCAAGATCGACAAAGAAGTCGTCGATCCCAATGACGTGGAATTTCTCGAAGAAATGGTTCTCAGCGCTGTTCAGCAGGCGGCGGAACAGGGCAAAGCCCTCGCCCAATCAGAGATGAGCAAAATCACCGGGGGCCTTGGGCTCTAACCGCGTGGAAACAAATCGGCACAATCAAATTGTAGGGCGTCTGTGCCAGACGCCAATCCTTGGTCGGCGTTTCACAGAAATGCCCTACAATATTCTGTTTCTTCGTCATTCGATCTTTTCCGCACCGAAGTAGGACTGTAATTTTTCCGGAATCAGTACGGAACCATCTGGCTGCTGATAGCTTTCGATCAACGCGGCAAACAACCTCGGCAGCGCCACGCCAGAGCCATTCAGCGTGTGGCAGAACCGGTTTTTCCCGTCGTGATCCTTGAATCGAAGCTGCATCCGGCGCGCTTGGAAATCTTCACAGTTAGAGCAACTGGATACTTCCAGGTACGCGTCTTGTCCCGGCGACCAGACCTCAATGTCGTAACTTTTGGCGGACGCAAAACCCAGATCGCCAGTGCACAGTTCAACGACCCGATAATGTAAGCCGAGCAGTTGCAATACGCGTTCTGCGTTAGCCGTAAGCGATTCCAGTTCGTCATACGATTTTTCCGGCGTCGTGACTTTGACCAGCTCCACCTTGTCGAATTGATGCACGCGGAGAATGCCGCGGGTTTCGCGGCCCGCCGCGCCAGCTTCGCGTCGGAAACATGGCGTATAGGCAACAAATTTCCTCGGAAGATCGGCTGCGCTCACAATCTCATCACGATGAAGATTCGTTAGTTGAACTTCTCCCGTTGGCGCAAGAAAGAGTTGATCCCCCTCCAAACCGTACATGTCCGCCTCGAACTTCGGAAGCTGAGACGTGCCGACCATGCAATCGCGCCGAACTAGAAACGGCGGGCTGATTTCGGTGTAACCATGCTCCCGCGTGTGCAAATCGATCATGAAATTGATCAGAGCGCGCTCCAGCCTCGCGCCAGCACCGGTGAAACAGATAAAACCGCTGCCGCTCAGTTTTGCGGCACGTTCCATGTCTAAGAGACTTAGTTTCGTGCCGAGAACGACATGATCGGCGGGTTTCGTAAACTGCGGCTTCTCGCCCCACGTGCGCACTAGGCGATTGGCGGCTGCGTCTTTGCCGACCGGAACGCTTTCATGCGGCAGGTTCGCGATCTGAAGAAGCAAATCATTCTGCTTCTTTTCAGCAGCGGTCGCCTGCGTATTTAACTCGCCAATCTCTTCACCGAACCCGCGTACGCTCTGCTCCAGCTCTTCCGTCGCTTCTCCGCGCGATTTTTTGCCGCCGATTTCCTTGCTCAATCGTTTGCGATCGGCGTTTAGTTGTTGCAGTGCAGTTTCAGTCTGGCGACGTTCGACGTCCACGCGCAATACGTCGTCGATCTTGGCTTCGTCTCCTCCCCCTCGCTTCGCGAGGCGCTCGCGAACAAAATCTGGTTTCTCCCGAATCAGGCGAATATCGAGCATGGCGCAGATTATCAGCGAAGTTAAAGACGTTACAAATGTTACCAGCCCAAAGCGGGTAATTCTTTTAACCTTGTAACTGCGTTGTATAGTCCCCTCGTGGAAAGGCTTGATCTTCTTGCGGTCGGTCTCGGTCTTGCCGCGCTCGCCGGGATCAATCTTTACCTGACGGTTTTTGCCACCGGGCTCGCGATTCACTTTCACTGGATCACGCTTGCGCCGCAGTACCAATCGCTCGAGATCCTCGGTAATCCGTGGATCATTACAATTGCCGGCATTTTGTATTTCCTGGAATTCTTCGCGGATAAAATTCCGTGGGTCGATTCGGTGTGGGACGCCGTTCACACTGTGATTCGTCCCATAGGCGGCGCGTTACTTGCAATTCAGGTGCTGGGTCATCCAAGTCCCGCATACACTGTGATTGTAGCGTTGCTCGCAGGTGGCACGAGCCTGGTGGCGCACACCGCGAAGGCAGCCACACGTCTTGCCACGAACTCGTCACCGGAACCATTTTCAAACATCGGGTTAAGCTTGGGCGAGGACGCGGCAGTGCTCGGCGGACTCGCTCTGGTGCATTTCAATCCCATCCTTGCCCTGGTCATCTTTCTGATCTGCATCGGTGCGTTCGTCTACTTTGCACCAAGAATTTGGCGTGGGATGAAAGTGAAGATCTGGCTGGCTTGGAGAAAATTGAATGGTCCGGCCGACCGCGACCTGCCCGTGAAATTACCAGTCACCTTGCCGGCGCGGCTCGAACCTGTTTTCGGCAAGGAAAACGTTTTGGGCGAAACGATCGCCTGGGCTGTGCCATGCGTCAGCGGACGCGCCCGGCGAATTCCAGCGAATTTGTTCGGCGCTCTTGTCGCCACCAATGAAGAGCCGCACAGGCTCATTTTTGTCGCACGAAAAGGTGGACGCGCAGTCGCGCGCGCAATCGACCTGGAGGGATTAAGCGTCACTCGCGAACCCAAATTTCTTGCCGAGAACCTTGTGATTTTCCCTGAGGTTGGAAAAGGCCCCAGGTACTTGTTCGTCTTCGCGCGACCGGATGCGGCTTTGGTCGAGCAAATCGTACAAGATTTAAACCGGCGGTTAAGCGAACCGGCGTTACAAGAGCACGTCACGGTGGACTCCGCTGGTCCTGTTGGGTAGCGCACGCGGCTGGCACGCTACCCGGAGTCAGCGCGTGACATTTGGGCGTGCGTTTCTCATAATCTTGAAGCGTGATGTCCCTCGCCGATCGCTACGCACAATTGCGCGATACCGATCGTGTTCGTGAACGAGCGCTGTTTGTCTCACCGCAAATCCCATCTGAACTGGAGCTCCAAGCTCGCTGGTTTGCCGGAGATTTCGGGAAGCATTTCATTAGCAGCGCTGGAGATGAAATCGAGGTCGTCCAATTCGGCACATGGAACCGCGAAGCCGGACCGGACTTTCGTGATGCTGCGATTCGAATCAATGGCGGTGATCCAATTCGCGGATGCATTGAGATCGATCTTCTGGATCGCAGTTGGGAAACGCACGGGCACGCGACCAATCCAGCTTTCGACGAGACTGTGTTGCACGTGTTTGTCGAGAGAGGCGACCGCGAATTTTTTACACGCACAAAATCGAACCGCAACGTGCTGCAGGTTCAGATTGATCCTGCAGTCCTACCAGACGCATTCAGTGCGAATATCCCGCTAGCGCGACCGGGTCGTTGTCAGGCGCCGCTCAAAGGCTTACCCGAAGAACGCGTCGGCTCTGTCCTGGATGCGGCAGCGCAATTTCGACTTCAACAAAAAGCCGCGCGCATTCGTCACAAGATTGAGAGTCGTGGACGCGACGAGGTGCTTTTTCAGGAACTGGCCGCAGCGCTCGGTTACAAGGAGAACAAGCTGCCTTTCAAGGTGATCACGCAACGGTTGTCATTGAAATCGTTGCGTGACGCTGCGTCCGATATTGAATCGATGTTGTTTGGCGTAGCAGGTTTCCTGCAAAATGCCGATCTCGACGTCTATAAGACATCGACACGCGAATATGTCCGACAATTATGGGATCGCTGGTGGCCGCACCGTGACGCATTGCAACGACTGATTTTGTCCGGCAATATTTGGAGCTTCAGCAGTACGCGACCGTTGAATCATCCGCAGCGTCGGTTGGCGGCATTGGCAATGTTGGCGCGCGATTGGACTCATCTTCAGCGCGCTTCGGCAAAGAGCAACGTTGCCGCGGCAAAGCATTTCTTTCAGACCCTGGATCATCCGTTTTGGAATTTTCACTACACGCTCACTTCTAAAACCGCACCAAAAAAAATGGCCCTGATTGGCGAAGCGCGAGTCGCCGACATCCTGGCCAATGTGTTGTTTCCGTTTTGGCTGGCGCACGATCTCGATCCTTCGGGTTCACTCGCCAAAAATGTGTGGGCTGAATATGCCAAGTTACCGGCGCAACTTTCGAACCGTCGCCTCGAAACAGGGGCAACGCGCCTGTTCGGAAACGATCCGCGCCGGAAACAATTCCTGAAAACCGTCGCGAACCAGCAGGGATTGCTTCAGATTTACGAAGATTTTTGTATGCAGGACAACTCCGATTGCGCGCAATGTCCGTTTCCGGAACAAATGAATAGATGGGAATGAGTTGCAGATGTTAAAACGCTCATTCAGAAAAAAATATGCGATGAAAAGCTTTAGCGATTTCGCCGGTTCGCGCGCGGCTGAGAGTACCGGCGCTACAGCTTCAACGAAACTATTGTGAAAGCCCCTTCGGCGCGCCATAATCCCGCCGCAATGCGACAGCGAACTGTAGGGCGTCTGTGTCAGACGCCAATTGATTGGAGCTCGGCGTTTCACAGAATGGAGCCGCGGGGACGCGAGCGACATGGATGGGTAACCCATTTGGGCGAGAGAGCGGGAGCGAACGAATCAAACGCCCTACAAAGGCGGCGGGATTGCGCCTTCACGCTGATCGAATTGCTCGTCGTGATCGCGATCATTGCGATCTTAATCGGCTTGCTCTTTCCCGCTTTTCGCGCAGTGCAGAATCAGGCCAAGCAGACCCAGGCGAAAAACGATCTCACCCAAATCGTCAACACGGTGAACGCGTTCTATACCGACTACGGAAAGTATCCTTTGGTTACCGCCGATAATACGATCATCAGTGGCACGACCGCTGCGCCCAACAATAACTCGGACCTGTTTTACACTCTCCGCGCTCAGCCATTCGGCGCTAACGCAGCCAACGCCATGAATCCTCG
>Ga0193714_1000089_pt1 | contig 11725 bp, 9 predicted proteins | sample U2m1metaG_FD_143039 | JGI IMG/M metagenome (GOLD analysis project Ga0193714, IMG submission 143039) | Soil microbial communities from a riparian zone of the East river system, Colorado, United States - U2m1 | ecosystem: Environmental > Terrestrial > Soil > Riparian zone | place: USA: East River... | reverse complement strand
AGCAATCGAGCGGGGAACTCCGCACCAGTGAGATGATAAAGGTGGTGTCGCCTTCCGGCAGCGAACAACTAACGGTGTCGTTGTCCAAAGTAAGAATGTTCTTTTCCGCTTGACTCTTCAATGCCGCCGGCGCGTCCTGACCGTTAGAGAGAACGCGTTCGACCGCGCCCATCTGAGGAATATTTAGGGTGTCGTCAGACGTTGCGCTCGCTGGCGGCACTCCGCACATTACCGAACTTGTAGCGGCCAGAATCAGAACGATTACACGCCAAGACTTCAACATACGTTATTGTTTGAAGCTTAGACTGCGCCACGTTTTTTCTTTTTTTGGCAAGCCTTTCCACCAAAACTCCCCAACGTCACCCCTCTTTTCCCTTGAATTACATCGTATCTCTGAGTAACCATCGGCAAGGCGGCCACTTTGATGCTGGAATGTCGGTGGCGGCGGATTCGAAACATTAACCAAGTGCGAGATTTGCGTCGATTTGAGGGTGAGAGGGCAGGGCGGTCGCGCCGCCTTTTGCCGGTCGATCTTATAGACTCGAGCAGGTGATTTTAATGAGTCGGATAGTCCGTTCTGTCTGCCCTCGCGGCAAACGATTGGGTTTCGTCTGGCTTGTCTCCGCATTACTCGGAGCACTTCCCGCCTTATCGCAGGACGCCGTTCGCCCCTCCCTCGCTGGCGAAGAAGCGGCCGAAGCCCGCCGCCAGGACATCGAGCACATTCCTTATAATTTGGTGACTGGCGCAATCAAATATCGCATCAGCGCAACCCTCGGCTTCGAGTATAATGATAACGTCAATCTTTCTGAAAACAGGCCGGAAAGCGATTTCATCATTCACCCGCAAGTAACGATCAATGCGCTCTGGCCAGTTACCCAGCTCAACACCTTGCGATTGGACATCGGCCTCGGTTACGCTTTCTATCTCGATCACTCCGGGCAGGACACCAAGGGCGTGCTTCTAACCCCGGGCTCACAACTCGCCCTGGACGTCTTCGTCGGCGATTTCCGGATCAACTTCCACGATCGCTTTTCTCTACAGCAGGATCCGATCAGCGAGTTGCAGGTCAGTAATGTGATTGACTATGGCCGTTTCGAAAATAGCGCCGGCGTTTCCGTCTTGTGGGATTTGAACAAGGCAGTGGCGACTCTCGGCTACGATCACTACCTTTACGTTTCGACCAACTCCGATTTCGATTACCTCGATCGCAACGCGGAAGTTCTCGTCGGGTCACTCGCGTTTACTTTAACCAACACCACCGGGCTCGGCGTGGAATCGAGTTTCGTCCATACCTATTACGACCAGAATGTGCTTAATAATTCAAATGCTGTCACCGCTGGCGCATTTCTCGAAACGCAGCTGACCAATTACATGAAAATACGCGTCGCCGGGGGTTATCAGGGGATCGACTTTGAGAATACCGGCTCAGTTTTTGATTCGAAGGACGCCCGCGATTACTACGCTAACATCCTCATTTCCCACCGGATCAACGCCTATATCACGCAAACCCTCTCTGCTGGTCATGAAAGTCAGCTCGGGGTGAACTCAAACTTTATTACCCTGAATTATGTCCGGCATACTGTGACGTGGAACATTATTCGCAATACCTTGCTTTCGACCGAAGTTTTTTTTGAGGATGCTGATGACTCCGGCGGATTTCTCAACGAACATCTGCACCGTTATGGCGGCGCTATTACCATCGGCTATCAATTGACGCCCCACGTTACCCTCGGATTACGTTATCAATTCACGGAAAAGGATTCCGATGTTCCGTTCCGCGACTACACCCAGAATCGCGTCTCCTTCGACGGCACCTACAGCTTCTAGAATTAGGGGTAGAGGATGAAGGCCACTGTGTTCAATATCATCGTCCTCGCGTTGTCCAGTTTCTCGTTAGTTGCGCAGGAAACCAGTCCTTCTCCCACGGCAGCTAAAGGGCTGCCCCCCGATTTGCCGGTTACCAGCACCGTCATGCGGACCAATTCAATGACTGTCCTTGACGATAAGAAAAGGCTGGGGTCGAATGATTACGTTAGCTTTCGCGTAGTCGAAGATCGCGATGAGGAGTCACAGCATCTTCGTGTGAACGACAATGGCGAATTGGAGGTTCCTTACATAGGATTGGTGCCGGCAAAGGGACGGACTTGCCGCGAACTCGCCTATGCCATAAAAGCCGCGCTCGAAAAAGAGTATTATTATCATGCCACGGTCATTCTTGCGATTGAACGAGTGAGCGAGAAATCGCGCGGTCGGATTTATGTCTACGGCTCAGTCAAAGGTCAGGGCCCGCAGGAAATTCCCGCAGATGAAAGTTACACTGTCAGTAAGGCAATTATTCGGGCAGGCGGCTTCGGCGACTTCGCCAACAAGCGAAAAGTGAAAGTCACACGGAAGAACGGGCAGGATTTTACCATCGATTTGAAGCGGGTAATCGAAGAAGGACGCACTGACGAAGACATGGTCTTGCAGCCGGACGATCAGATCTACGTCCCGCAACGGCTGATCAACATGTAGAAGCTGAATCTTATAGATGCGATGCTTTCCTTGGTTAACGTCAATGCACCCCTCATCTTCCCTGTTGCTTCGGCTGAAGGAACATAGACTTCCAAGTCTGTGTGCCAAACAGGCTTGCAACCTGTTTAGTTTCAGCGGGCTAAAAGCCCGCTGGGCGCACAGGCAGAAATGCCTGTGTTGCGACCGACTCATAACATGAATGCGCCTCCCGAGCGACCCGCTGCGGCGCCGTGGTCTACCGCGTTTATCACGCGGATGTATCGCTACAAATCGCTCCTGCTTCGACGCTGGTGGATCCTCCTGCTTACCATTTGTTGCGGTCTTTTCGTGGAGGCCTGGCTCATTTTTCAAACCCCGCCCTCATTCCAATCCACCAGCAAGATGATGATGGCAGGGAAGCTCAACATCAACCAGGGTCCGGTCTACAGCGAAGATAACGTCAACTTTTACGGCACCCAAATCCAGCTGATGCAAAGTGCGGAAGTGCGCCGCGGCGCCGCCGCCCTCGTCCGTTCCATTAACCCAGAACTTCAGCCCGTTCCGGTCGAGCTAAGTGTCGCGCAACGCCCTCGCACTTCCATTTTCGAGCTTCAAGCAGTCGGTAGCTCGCCAGACTATACTCAGGCTTATCTCAACGCGGTGATGCAGAAGTATCTCGACTTCAAAAGAGGAATGCGGGAGGGCCAGACTCATACCTTTGCGACCGGTATTACCGAGCAGTTGATTCAAGTTGAGAAAGATCTACGCGCGGCCGAGGACGAAATGCTTGATTTCCAGAAACAGAACAATATCGGATTTATTCAGGAAGAAGGAAACAGCGCGGCGCAGTACTTGGTGAAACTGAATCAAGATTACGCACGGCTAAAGACTGAATACGAGTTACTCGAGAAACTCGATCTTGATCAGAACCTCGATCGCGGAGAGAAGACACCTGCGGAAGCTTCGCCCCACCCCTCAAACAGCGATCAGGTAGGCATGCCGTTTTCCGATGTTGGTCCGGAAGGCGATTATCTCAAGGCCAAGCAACAGGTCCAGTTGCTCAAAGCGGAACGCGACACTCTTTCGCAGGATCTGCGGCCAAAGCATCCCAAGATCATCAAGCTAAACGATGAAATCTCGAAGCAGGAGAAATTGATCGAGCTTTTCCGATCTGACGCGTTCGAGAAGCTCGAAACCCGGCGCAAATCCATCGGCAAACAGATGGAAAATCTGCAAGGGAATATCAAGGAGTGGGAGGTAAAAGCGCTGGACCTCAGCCAGAGACTCGCGCAATTCAACCGCATCAAAGGCAAAGTCGACCGCACAAAACTACTCTACGACCGGCTAACGAACGATCTGAAGTCAGTTGATGTATCGCAGGTAATCGACAACGGCGATCAAATCTCGATCATGGAGCCGGCGACACCCCCGGTTTCCGTTCGTCCGGGATTACTAAAAAGTTTACTTCTCGGTTTTGGCGGCGGCGCCCTGGTCGGGATTATGATTCTTCTTCTGCTCGATCGCATCGATGATCGGATGGCTTCCTATGGCGAGTTTCAACGTCATTTCTCGGAGAATGTAGTTGGCCAGATTCCGAAAGAGAAAGTTAAAGGGAGAATGGCGTTGCTCCAATCCGATGATCCCCGGCATATCTTTGCCGAATCCTATCGCAATATTCGCTCGTCCCTTCTTTTTATGCCGTACGAAGGACCACGGCCGAAAACCATACTGGTCACCAGCGCGGTCCCAAACGAAGGTAAATCGACGGTTTCAGCCAACCTTGCCATCGCCCTGGCCCTTTCCGGGGCACGAATACTTTTGATCGATGGCGATTTGCGCCGCGGCGCCTTGCGCGAACAATTCGGCAGTGATTCGTGCCTTGGTTTTTCTGAGGTATTACAGCAGGAAGTACCGTGGCAAGAGGTTGTCATGCCCACGACTTATCCTAGCCTGTTTCTGCTGACGCGTGGCAAAGCTCTGCCGCAACCGAGTGAACACCTGCTGCGCGATTCTACCGATCAATTTTTAAAGGAGATTTATCATCAATACGAATACATCATTATCGATAGTTCGCCCGTGCTTGCTGCCGACGATACTACCAGCCTGGCTCCCAAGATTGACGCCACTCTACTCGTCGTCCGGCTTTCCTATACCTCGGCCCGATTAACGAAAAAGGCACTAGAGTTACTTTACAGCCGTCAGGTCAACGTGCCCGGAATAATTCTGAACTACGTCGATACTTCATTGCCGGAGTATTACTACTACCAGTATTCCGAATACTACAACCGGCCAGTCGCACTCTCAGAATCTGAAGCAGCCGCGCAACCTCGAACCGGCCAAGCTCAGTCTTCTTGAGGCACGATTCTAATATTCTTGTCGGCTGCCGCGTGTTCAGGGCATACTTCTAAAGTGAGAGCTTTGCGCGTGATCGCGATCGCGTTTCTGACGTCTGTCGCAGGTGGGATTCTCTCGGTCGTGGCGTCGCTTTATCTGACCGAGCTCTATCACGTCTCTAATTTCGAAGGTGGACGCGGAATGTTGATCTTTTTTGCGCTCGCGCCGCTTGGTCTCCTCGTTGGCTTTATCATCGGGTTGGTCGTCGCTCTGCGGAGTGGCGGGACCGGATTCGGTGGATTTGCCAAGACACAGGGGATTGCACTCGCAATTGCGCTCGGACTCGCCGCGACTGTCTCAGGCATTCTCTATCTCGCGGCTGATCATCCACCCAAACTTGACGGCAAACGGCTCGCGCTCGAATTCGAGCTTAAGGTTCCGCCGGCCTTAAAGTTACCAGCTCAGCCAAGGGTACAGACGTTGCACGCGAGTCTTTACGCCAACGATCGCGATAATCGCTACGCGTTACTTGATTACGACAAGATTGTCAGTCACGATGGCTACGTTTTTGTTCCCGGCAAAGCGTCGTTGCTCTCGCAAACTTTTAATCGCGATCTCCTTGTTTCAATTGAGAGCGAGGGAGGAGTAAGTCAGTTTATTAAACTCAAGCTGGCCGCGAAGCCGCGCAAAGAAGACGAAGCATGGTCGGATTGGATAATGGCGACCGAAGGGGCCGATCTTAGTCCGGTGCCGGAACCGGAAAGGATTGCGGTGCGGTATCGAGTTCAGCCGGAAGAGTAGCACGGTCATTCTGGCTGTGGGGCCAATCGGCATCTTGCCGTTGATCACGAGGGCTTCGTTGCGGATCCTGACGGGGCGCGCCATGAACCTCTGGAGTGGCGTCGCGGCTACATTCTGAGCACGCGCCTTATTTTTTGGCGAGTAGTTGGCGCAGAACGAACTGCAGAATTCCGCCGTGCCGGTAGTAATCAATTTCGATCGGGGTATCGATTCGCAATCTAACGGGAACTGAATCGTGCCCTCCGTTTTTCCGTTCGATCTCCAGTGTCACCGTTTTTCCAGGCTCAATTGAGTCCGATAGACCAGTGATCGAAAATACTTCCGAGCCATCCAGCTCCAGCGTCTGCGCATTCGTGCCTTCGGGAAATTGCAACGGCAGCGCACCCATTCCGACAAGATTCGATCGATGAATGCGCTCGAAGCTCGCCGCGATTACTGCTTTTACCCCGAGCAATCGTGTTCCTTTCGCCGCCCAGTCGCGCGATGAACCAGTCCCATATTCGTGCCCAGCCAGAACGACCAGCGGCACGTTGTCCTTTTGATACTTCATCGCCGCGTCATATATCGACATCTGCTCGCCCGATGTAGATGCCGCTGGCCCAGTGGCAGGACTATAATATTTCGTTATGCCACCTTCCGTTCCCGGCACCATCAGGTTCTTGATCCGCACATTGGCGAACGTGCCGCGCGTCATCACCAGATCGTTCCCGCGCCGACTGCCATAACTGTTGAAGTCCTCCGGCTTAATTCCGCGCGATATTAAATACCGACCCGCTGGCGAACTCGCCTTGATCGCGCCGGCCGGCGAAATGTGATCGGTTGTAACGGAGTCTCCGAAAATTCCGAGAGCGCGCGCGCCCACAATGTTTTCGATCTTCCCGACCTCCATCGAGAAATCCTTGAAGAACGGCGGTTCATGAATGTAGTCGCTCTTCTCGTCCCATTGGTAAATGTCGCCGGTGCTGGATGGAATTTCGTTCCATTTCGGATTTTGGTCGGCAAAATCGCGATAAAGTTTTCGGAAAACTTCCGGAGTAAGCGCGGACTGCATCGCATCACGCACTTCCTTCAGGCTCGGCCAGAGATCGCGCAGAAAAGTGTCTTTTCCGTTTTTGTCCTTGCCGATCGGCTCTTTCGTCAGATCAACATCAACTCGGCCGGCGAGCGCGAACGCGACAACAAGAGGGGGCGACATCAAGAAATTCGCTTTGATGTTCTGGTGAACGCGAGCCTCGAAATTGCGGTTTCCGGAAAGGACTGAGGCCGCGACCAGATCATAATCATGAATCGCTTTCTCGATCTTGGGATGGAGTGGGCCGGAATTCCCGATGCAGGTGGTGCAACCATATCCGACAAGATTGAATCCAAGCTGATCGAGATATGCTTGCAGTCCAGTTTTCGTTAGGTAATCCGAAACAACACGCGAGCCGGGCGCGAGTGAAGTTTTGACCGCCGGATCGACTCGCATTCCGCGCTCGACTGCTTTCTTGGCCAGTAACCCCGCGGCCAGCATCACGCTTGGATTGCTGGTGTTGGTGCAGCTCGTGATCGCCGCGATCAACACACTCCCATGACCGATTTTACTCTGGCCATGTCGAAATGGATCGGCGGTCGAAGCTTTTAATTCGCGAGCTGTATCCGGCGTCGGGCGATTCGCTACCATCTCGATCTTGTTTCGTTCGTCACCGGGTTCGATTCCCTGATTGCGATTATCGGTGGAAGCCATTTGGTCGTCCTGCGGCGCACTGCCGTTCAATTGCACAGGATGTTTCGCGGCGAGATCGACATTTTCCTTTCCGTAACCGCCGTCCTTCACCGGTTTTTGCAAGAGCGAGCGGAAAGTTTGGCCCAGTTCGGGGAGATTGATTCGGTCCTGTGGTCGCTTGGGCCCGGCGACGCCTGGCTGGACCTGGCCCAGATCCAATTCCAGATCGACACTGTAATCGATTTCGCCCTTGCGCGGCATGCCGAACATTTTTTGGGCGCGAAAATAATTTTCAAAGGTGGCACATTGCTCATCGGTGCGACCAGTGGCGCGCAAATAATTGACCGATTCCTGATCAACCGGGAAATAACCGATGGTTGCGCCGTATTCGGGCGACATGTTGCCAATGGTGGCGCGATCCGGCACGGGCAAGGAGGCAGCGCCTTCACCATAAAACTCGACGAACTTTCCGACCACTTTTTGCGCCCTCAGCATCTGGGTGATGTGCAGGACGAGATCGGTTGCGGTGACGCCTTCCTTTAAGCGCCCGCTCAAATGCACTCCCACGACTTCCGGTGTCAGAAAATAAACTGGCTGCCCGAGCATGCCAGCTTCCGCTTCGATTCCGCCCACGCCCCAGCCGACGACGCCGAGGCCATTGATCATGGTGGTGTGTGAATCAGTGCCAACGAGCGTGTCCGGATAAAAGATTTCTGACCTCTGACCTCCGACCTCTGACCCCTGGCTCAGGACACCCTTCGCGAGATATTCGAGGTTCACCTGATGCACGATGCCAATGCCGGGAGGTATTAATTGAAAAGTTTTAAAGGCTTGCTGGCCCCATTTCAAAAATTGGTAGCGCTCGCGGTTGCGCTTGAACTCCATTTCCAGATTCAATCGCAACGCTTGGGCTGAGCCAAAAAAATCGACCTGGACGCTGTGATCGACCACCAGATCGACCGGTACCAATGGCTCGATGATTTTGGGATCGCCGCTAAGACGTTTCACCGCGCTGCGCATCGCGGCCAGATCGACTACCAGCGGCACGCCGGTGAAATCCTGCAGAACGATCCGCGCGACGACGAACGGGATTTCTTCGTTGGCGGGCTTTTTCGCGTCCCACCTCGCCAAAGTCTCCACATCTTTGCCGCGCACCTTTTTGCCATCGCAATTTCGCAAGACTGACTCGAGAACAATGCGAATGCTGATGGGGAGGCGCGAAATTCTGCCGAAGCCTTGCTTTTCTAATTCTGGGAGCGAATGGAAGAATCCTTCACGCCCATTGCCGGCGTCAAACTTTTGCAGGGTCTTGAATTCGTCGTTCATTTTTGGTCGTCATTCCGAGCGGAGCGAAGCGGAGTCGAGGAATCCCGTTGCGTTTACCTTAAATTTTCCGCCGCGGGATCCCTCGACTCTCGCTCGGGATGACAACGTTCCAGTCGTCATCCCAGCTCCGCTAATTTTGCTTTCACTTTGTTAAAATCGGGCACTACCCGCGCGTCGTCATTGCAATCCACGTATTGGATCACGCCCGCACGATCAATCACAAAGGTTGCACGCTTCGGCACACCGCTCATGCCCAGCCCGATCTGCGGAAGAAAGGACTCGTAAATGGCGTCGTAGATACGCGCGACCTTGTGCTCATAGTCGCTCAAAAGCGGCACCATGATTCCCTCTTTGCGGGCCCAGGCTTCCTGAGCGAACGGATTATCCCCGCTGATTCCATAAACCGCCGCGTTCATCTCAGCGTAAGCGGCAAGGTCGGAGCTGATACCACACATTTCCGTCGTGCACGTGCTGGTAAACGCCATTGGGAAAAATGCGAGCAAAGTGTTTCGTTTGCCGAAATTTTCGCTCAACGTGACCTGTTTCGGTCCATCTGACGTTTTAGTGGGCAGAGTGAAATCCGGAGCTTTGGTTCCAACAGCGAGTGGCATGGCAGAATTTCAGTATAAGATCGACACTCCGTCGGTCAAAAAAGATCGACTAACCGTTGCGCTTTTGAATCGTTAATTGCCGATTCACAATTGACGGATCACGATTCACCAATCCCAATGGAAGCGTTCTGGTGGCTCTTTGCGATTGTGCTGATGGCTCTTGGGCTGATCGGAACCGTAATCCCAATCCTACCAGGAACGGCAATTATCCTGGCGGCGGCAGTGGTTCATCGTCTGGTGCTGGGCGCGGATCGCAGTCTTGGTTGGAGCGCGCTCATTGCGATGTTGGGGCTCACTCTCCTCACTTACGCGATCGATGCTGCCGCCGGCTATGTCGGTGCGAAACGCTTCGGCGCGACAAAATGGGGTCTGATTGGGGGCGCAGCCGGCGCGCTCATAGGGCTATTTTTTGGATTGTTCGGGCTCTTTATCGGACCAGTAATCGGCGCGATCGTGGGCGAACTGATTGCCGGAAAAAGAATCACGAAAGCCGGGCGCGCGGGCTGGGGCACATTTCTGGGCGGTCTGGCTGGCGTCATCGCGAAACTTTTCATCGGGTTCATTATGATCGTGATCTTTCTGATGAACGTGCCATCGCCGCTATGACCCCTACTAGCCGGGAAAAATTGGCGTTAAAAATTTGTTGTCAGCTTCGAAGCTTTGTATTACAAAGTTAGGGAATGGACGAACGCGACCGCGCTGAGGAAGACCTGCGGGTCATTCGAACTTTGCTGGAGCGCGCCACGATTTATCGCGCTATTTCCGCGCCTACCGCCCTCGCCGGCGGCGTCATTGCCATTACCTTGGCCGCATTCATTTGGGTGCGTGAGCACCGTTGGGCGGAGACCGCGCCGGAAGTGATGCGCCATATTTCTACCCGTGGCTTTGCTTCGCTCTGGCTGGCTGCGCTGGCCATCGTGCTCGCGCTAAACACATTTTTTGTCTGGCGAAAAGCGCAGCGCGACGGCCGCCCTTTCATCTCGCCGTCGATGAAATTCGCGCTTCGATCCATCCTGCCCTGCCTGGTCCTCCCGGCCGCGACCACCATCTGGTTTTTTTACGACGGCTATGAATTCGACAACGAACTTCTGCTGGTGCGCGTCTGGATCGGATTTTATGGGCTGGCCTTAATCGCGACTCAGCATTTCGCACCTCGGTCGCTCGTATTCCTGGGCTGGACTTTTTTGATGACAGCCGCGGCCATGATGGTGGCTTCGCGGCAGCTGGAGTATTACGCCACGCCGTTGGTTCCCAATCTCGCAATGGGTGTCACCTTCGGCCTCTACCATTTGATTTATGCGGCATGCGTCTGGAAGTCGCCGGCACGGGCTGAGAGCGAATGAAAAATGCCCGACTTCGACAAACTGGACAAAGCGATTCACGAGAAAGGTCGGCTTTCCATCATGACCTTGCTGGCAACGCGGATGGCCTGGTCGTTTCAAGATCTCAAAGCGGAGCTTAACATGAGCGATGGCAATCTCATCACGCATCTGCGGACTTTGCACAAACTGGGATTGGTAGCGGTGACGAAGGAAATTCGGGATCGTCCGCAAACAAGCTACGCCCTGACGGCGAAGGGGCGCTCAGCCTTTCAGGAGTATCTGCGGGTATTGGAGCAAATCGTGAAAGCGGGAAGGAAGTAAAAAATTTGGCTATTAGCTTTGTGACACAAAGTAAATGAAAATCATCGTTGCGGAACATTTTGGGATCTGTTTCGGGGTCCGCGATGCCATCGCCCAGGCGCAGGCCCTCGCTCGGGAAGCCCCTCTCACCATTCTGGGCGAGCTGGTGCACAACCCCATTGTGCGCGAGCAGCTCCGCGCTCAGGGCGTTCGTGAAGAGGGGTCCGACCACGCCTCTCAAACTTCCCGCGTCATGATCACCGCGCACGGCACGTCGGACAAACGTCGTGAAGCTCTACAAAAAAGCGCCCTGGTCGTGGCGGATGGCACGTGCCCGCTTGTTCGATACGCTCACGAACAACTCAAGCGACTGGTGCAAACCGGTTACTTTCCGGTCGTCATTGGCCTGGCGAATCACGTCGAAGTGCGCGGTTTGGTCGGAGATTTTGCCGATGCCTTCGTCATCAATGAATCCGTCGACATCCGGAATCTTCCGCCGCGATCACGTTACGGGATTATTTCGCAAACGACTCAACCAATCGATCGCGTTCGCGCGCTGGTCGCGGAAATCGCGCGCGCGCATCCAAGGGCTGAGATTCGATTCGCGGACACGGTTTGCAAACCGACAAAAGATCGACAGCTCGCGCTGAAAAAATTGATCAAGGTGGCGGAGGTAGTCGTCGTCGTTGGCGGTCGGCAGAGCAATAACACACGTCAATTAGTTGAAACATGTCGCGCCGCCGGCAGAAGAGCATTGCACATCGAACGCCCTGAAGAATTGCGGCCCGAATGGTTTCGCGGCGTCAACGTGGTCGGACTCACTGGCGGAA
>Ga0193714_1000088_pt1 | contig 11761 bp, 12 predicted proteins | sample U2m1metaG_FD_143039 | JGI IMG/M metagenome (GOLD analysis project Ga0193714, IMG submission 143039) | Soil microbial communities from a riparian zone of the East river system, Colorado, United States - U2m1 | ecosystem: Environmental > Terrestrial > Soil > Riparian zone | place: USA: East River... | reverse complement strand
CGAGTTCAGAGACCTACTCACCACCTAGGACTTCTGTGGAGACTGTTTCGGCAAGACGCCGAAACCAACACGCGAGACGCGTGCGCTAGAGGGAAGGGAGCGCAGCCGGCAAAATGCAGGACGGAGCGCGCAGAATTCGCGCGCTACTCGCCGTCGGGTGAAGTGATATCGGGAAGTTTTTTCCGGCGCAGACGCAGCCAATTGTTCCAGGTCTTTTTCATGCTATCGCGCGGGGTGAGATAGCGTTGGTTGAGCTCGTTGCTTTTGAGGATCTGCGCGAGAGCGGATTTCACCGACAGCTCTTCGCAGTTGAGGATGGTATAGGCGGTTCCGACTGCGGCGGCATGATGCGCGTCGCTCGCTGCCGTCATGGGCAGGCCGCGTAATTGTGCATAACGAAAGGCGAACGTGTTGTAGCGGCGCAGAGTAGTAGCGGCATTGAAAACCTCCAGCGCATCGATCGGTAAAGTTTCAAGGGTGGCGAAGCGTATTCCGGCCCGGAACAAATCATAGGGATGTGGAGGGATGGCGAGGCCGCCGTGCTCGTGAATCAGCGCACAAACATCGCGCGCGGGGCGGCCCTTTAACCGCGCCGCCTCCGGCAAGGTTGTCCCGACGCAAAGCAAATGGCCTTCGGCGGTGGTGACTTCAACTCCGGGAAGAATGAGAAAACCCTCCACGGGCAATCCATCTGCGCGCATCAGTTTTTTCCCGAGCAGATAATCGATCGCGTCGCACGTATTGTGATCAGTAATGGCAACTCCATGCAGTCCTTTCGCCCGTGCGCTGGCAATTAAATCTTCCGGGCTGGACACGCCGTCACCGGAAAAAAAGGTGTGGGTGTGGAGGTCGATATTGAACGGCATCGCGCGACAACGCTAGTTTGCGGTGCGAAAAATGGAAAGCATCGGTTTCAAGGAATGGTCGCTGGCGTGCAACGCGCTGGGACACGGGGCACAGTCGGTAATCTTGCGCAAAGGCGGAATTGCGGAAGGACGTGAGGATTTTTCATTTCGGCATCGCGAGTTCTTTTTGTTTCCGACGTTCTTCCATGAGCAGATCGGAAAAGTACGGATCGCGGCGGCTGATATTGCGGCGCCGGGCAACACGATCGCAATTCGGTGGTATGCAAAAGTGGAGCGGGCGCAGATGATCAATTCAGTCGCAATCGCAGAAGCCCTGGCTCCGTTGCACATCCTCTCGATCGAAGTGGTGCGGGAACGTTTTGGCTACAAACGCGAGGGCTTGAATGTCGCCTTCGTCCGTGTCTTTGAAGTTTCCCCGGTCTGGGTTTTGCAAAATGAAAAGCGATTCGCCGGTTGCCGTTCTTGGATTGATCTACCGGTTCCGCCGGAAATGAAAATGCGCGCTGTGCTCGACGACTCGGCGCACGCGATACTTCGCGCACGGTTTGATCAAATCGTCTCGTCATCCTGAGCGAAGTTGTAGCTGCCGCCGTCGAGGCGGCAGAAGGTAAGATTCTGCCGCTGAGGACAACGGCAGCTACAACATCAGCTCACCACCTCGAACAATTCTTCCGGCTCCGGGTCCTTATGTTCAGCGCCGCGATTGAATTGCAGATCGTAGAGACGGCGATAGTAGCCGGATTTGGCCAGCAGCTCGGCGTGGGTGCCGATTTCTTTTATGCGGCCGCGATCCATCACCACGATTTGATCGGAAGACAAAATGGTGGAAAGCCGATGGGCAATCGCCACCACGGTTCTGCCCGCGGCGAGCGTCTGCAACGCCAGTTGAATTTGCTTCTCCGATTCGGAATCGAGAGCGGAGGTGGCTTCGTCGAGAAGAAGGATGGGTGCGTTCTTCAAAACAGCGCGGGCGATGGCGATCCGCTGTTGCTGACCCCCGGAAAGCAGCATCCCCTTGTCGCCGACGACGGTGTCGTACTTGTGTGGTTGCTCCAGGATGAACTCATGTGCGTAAGCCATCTGCGCTGCGGCGTAAACTTCCTCGCGTGTCGCGTCCAACCGGCCAAAAAGGATATTGTTGTAGATAGTATCGTGAAACAGAAACGTGTCCTGAGTCACCAGTCCGATTTGCTCACGCAACGATTGCTGGGTTAATCTCCGCAAATCTTGACCGTCGATTCGCACCGCGCCCGAAGTAGGATCGTACAACCGGAGAATGAGCGAGAGAATGGTGCTCTTACCGGCGCCGCTCGCGCCCACCAGGGCGTAGCTTTTGCCCCGCTCGATCTGCAAGTTTAGATTTTTCACCGCATCGGTGGATGTCCCGGTGTAGCGGAAAGTGACGTTCTGGAAATCGATGCGACCGTCGCAGGAATCCAGACTTTGCGCGTCCGGGGAATCCTGAATGGCGGAGGGCGTGTCTAGAATTCCAAAAATGCCGACGGTAGCCGCGACCGAACGCTGCAGCACGATGTGCATTTTGCTCAACGTTTTTATCGGATCATAGAGAATGAAAATGCCGCCGATGAGGGCCAGGAAACGCCCGGCAGAAAGGTTAGCGATATAGACGTAAAGCAAGGCCATCCCAACACCCATTGCCGCCAGGATTTCGATCAACGGCCCCGTCAGCTCCGTCGATTTGACCATGCGCATGGTGTGGCGGAATTGCAGCATGGTGCTCCGGGAAAAACTTTTTACCTGGTGGTCCTCGCGAGCAAAGGACTTAACCACGCGAAGGCCGGCGAACGTTTCCTGCATCGTTACCACCATTTGTCCCACGTTTTCCTGCTGGCTCTGCACCGCTTGGCGGGCGCGGCGGCCAAAGATTTGAATGGGCACGATGCAACTGGGGAAGAGAAAAAGGGTCGCCAAAGTAAATTTCCAATCCATGTAGAGCAGAACCGCTATCCCTAAAATGATCGAAACCGGTTGTTTGAAGGCGTCGCTGCTGACCTGGCTTAGAGCGGCCTGCATCGCAAGGGTGTCATTGGTGATGCGCGACATCAGAATGCCGGCGCGCATTCGATTAAAGAAATCCATCGATTGACCCACGATCTTGGCAAAAAGCTGGTTGCGAATGTCGGTGACAACGCGGTTGCTGACCCAGTTCATGTAAAAGGCGTTGCCGTATCCCATCAGGCTGCGTACGGTCATGACCGCGGGGATCAGAAGGCAAATGAAGACGATCGACTTCACCGAGCCGCCGGCGCTGAGTAATTCCGAACGATGGGTCAAATCGCTGGCCTTAGGGGCAGCACCGTGAAAGATCGTGCTGGTTACCTTTTGCAAAACCAGCGGTAGGCAACCCTGGGTCACGCCAAAAAGAAATCCGAGAGCGAGGCCGAGGATGAACCGCCATTTGTAAGGGCCCACGTAAGTGTAGAGGCGTTTGTATGGCTTCCACGCAACTCGAATCGTCTCCCGAAATGGGACCTTCTTCTCGGCTTTATCCTTCATACGGCTGACGCCGCTGGCGCCGACACCATCAAACGCATAGCATCGATCACCGCTGCCGTCGAGATTTGCTTCATCGGTCTTTTTGCTTCGCGGGCTTGGAAATGGCGCAGCGGCTCGGGCGATTCGCCGAACAAAATTGCAGCCGGACTTTTTCGTGGCCGCCAATGAAATGGATTGGTCGGCCCAAAGAGGATGACCTGTGGCGTCCCCGCCGCGCTGGCCAAATGCATGGGCGCGGAATCAACCGTGACGAGCAAGCGGGCGTATTCGATTAATGCCGCCAGGCTGAGAAGATCGAGTTGCCCGGAAAGATCGAGCACAGTGGTGTGCAATTTTTCTCGGATAGCAGCAAGGTGCGCGCGCTCGAGCTCGGTGCTGCCGCCCGATAAGACCGGAAAGAGATCGAGCTCGTTAGCAGCGAATTCGATTATCGCTGCCCAGCGTTCCGGTTCCCAAAATTTTTCCACACGCGCCGAGCCTGGATGGAAAATGACAAATGATTGGTGGCGAATTTGATCGGCGATGACGGAAGAGGCGCGTTGTTGCGCCGCCGCCGGAAGCTCAAGCAGCGGGTCATTTGCAGTCGCGGAAATTCCGAGCGGTTGCAACAGGGCGAAATAGTAATCCGCCGTATGCATTTGTTTCATCGCGCAATCGACGAACTCGTTGTAAAAGCGCAGGCGGATTTTGGATTTGATTTTCAATCGATCGGACACGATTCGTTGCGGTGCGCCGGACAAAAACGTTAGCCAGGCCGAGCGATCGTTGCGGGTGAAATCGACTACGCAATCGAAACCAACCCGACGAATTTCCATCCACGCGGAAAGATCGCGCATTCCACGTTTCGTTAGGAACGTCTGCCGCAATCCTTGGATGGCAGGCAGAAGCGGAGCGCATTCGCCTGAAACCGCGAGGGCGATTTGCGCGGCGGGCAAATGTTCACGCAGGGCCGAAATCGCCGGGGTTGTTAAAATGAGATCGCCGAGCCGGCGAAGTTGGATCAGCAGAATTTTCATTGGAGCGGCGGTCTATGGCCGCCGTTGGAAATGCTGGCAATGGCTACAGCATCTGCGTGGCCATTCCATAAGCCCCCAGCAGTCGCTCCCGAAAATGGTCCCAGGTGAAATTTTCCACTACCCGTTTGCGCGCGGCAATGCCCATTTCCGACACGAATCTCGGATGCTGGTAAAAATGCTCGATGGCGCCGGCGATGGCATTGACATCGCCCGGTCGGACAATGATGCCTTCGATTCCGTCACGCACCACATCGCCCGATTCGCGGGTGACCACCTGTGGCAAGCCACAGGCTGCCGCCTCGTAAGTGACCTTGGCGCTACCTTCCAACTGTGAAGGAAAAATGTGGATCGTCGCCTGACTCAAATATGTTTCGACGTCGCCCGCGAAACCGATGGTGCGGATGTTGCCGCGCCAGAATTTCTTCAAGTGCGGTTTCGCTTCTTCGTGGATCGAACCGAGCAGCCACAATTCGGCGTCTTTTAAGTTGAGCCGATGCCAGGCTTCGAGCAGATGATGAATTCCCTTGCGTTCAATCAGCGCGCCGGAAAAAATTGCGCGAAAGATTGGCGGAGGTTTGCCTGGTTTGAAACGCTGGACATCGACTCCGCGTGGAAGATAGAAAAGTTTCTCTTTTGGCATCCCGCTCTCGCAAAAAGTCTCGGCCGCTCTTTTCGAAAGTACCAGCAGGAGCGTGGCAAGGTCGTATTCTTCGATGGAACGTTCCGACCGCAGGACAAGCTCGTTTTTCCAGCGCCCAATTGGAGTCCGTTGTCTGGATCGCTGCGGTTCGGCCCGCGGGGCAACGCGCTCGGCAAAATCGCGGTGCCAGGTCGGAATCTCTACAATCGAAGCAATTCCTTTTCGTTGCGCGACGCGCAAGGACTCCAGGCAATCGCCCGACCAGCTGTGAAACAAATCATACTGGCCAGTCCCGAGTTCGCGCGATGCGATCCAGTCGAGGTATTTTTTCTTCGCGCCATAATAATAAGGTCGGTCGAGCGACGACAGGAGCCGCACCGGATGCCAGCGCAAGGATCGGATTTTCGACGCCGGAATTTCGTTTTGCCGATTGTCGTAGGCGATCGCTTTGCCCAAAAATCCGGCCCGATACGATGCGCGCAACGTTTCAAAAGCATCGGTGTCGAGTCCCCAGCCGCCAATGCGGGCGAAAATGGAATAAAGCAAACTTTTCGGTAAGCGGGGTGCTCGGGGCGCAATGCGCGGTGGGGCGGTGGGGTTTAGAGTTTCGCCCGACATAGGAACAATTATTGTGCTGACCGCGTGCAAGTAAAGGCTTCCGAGAAACTAAACATTGGATTTGTTCGGCGCGGTTTTTCGCCCAGCGGCGGCGCGGAAGCATATTTGCGACGCGTCGCTGGCGCGTTGGCGGCCGCCGGTCACGAGGCAACCCTTTTTGCTACTAAAGATTGGCCGCAGGAAGAATGGACATCCGGCCGGATAATTCGAATTAAGGAAGAGGGGCCAATCGCTTTCGCGGATAAATTGGAACGGATCGATCCGCGAAAAAATTGCGATCTTCTTGTCAGTCTGGAGCGGGTCTGGCGTTGCGATTTTTTTCGCGCCGGCGACGGGGTTCATCGGGCCTGGCTCGAGCGCAAAGCGCAGTTCGAGGCAAGGCTAACGAAAATTGTGCGTCGTTTTAATCCGAAGCATGACGCCCTCTTGCGTTTAGAAAAGGCGTTGCTGGGCGATGGCGGGGCGCGTCGCGTTATCGCCAACTCGGCAATGGTGCGCGATGAAATTGTCCGCCATTACGGCTTCGCCGACGATGCGATTGATCTCATTCGCAATGGCGTGCGCGTTTCGGATTTCGGTCCGGCCCCGCGCAAACGTGCAGCGGCACGCGCGCAGTTGAGGATCGGCCCTGATGAAATCGCGGTATTATTTCTTGGCTCGGGCTGGGAACGAAAGGGACTGCGTTTCGCTATCGCTGCGATGGCGAAGTTGCGCGACCAACAAATGCGGCTGCTGGTGGCCGGTCGCGGGAACGAGCGCAAATATCGCACTGGGGGTGCGACCTTTCTCGGCGAAATCGAGGATGTGCGATTGCCGTTGGCCGCGGGGGACATATTTATTTTGCCGACTGTTTACGATCCTTTCTCCAATGCTTCGCTGGAAGCGATGGCCGCAGGTTTGCCGGTGATTACGACCCGGGCCAACGGTTGCAGCGAGATCATCGAGCCAAAAGTGCACGGGTCGGTCGTGGATCGTCCGGATGACGTCAAGGCGCTGAGTGACGCGCTCCATTTTTGGAGTGACGAATCGCGACGCCTGACTGCGCGGCCCGCCTTACTTGAGCGTGCCACCCAGTTCGATCTCTCGCGTAATGTCGCTCACACTATGGAAGTTTTGCTTCACTCCCGCGAGAGCGCGGAATCGACATCCGGGTAAATGCGAAAAACCTGATCAAGGCGCGCGATCTCAAAAATCGGTTTCACATTTTCCTGCAAACCGGCGAGCGCGAACCTGCCCCCGTATTTTTCCACCTTCTGCATCGCTTCAATCAGAACCGCCAGGCCGGAGCTATCGATGTAGCTGACGTTGCCCATATCGATAACAAGATTACGTGGCTTGGCCTTCAGCGCAGCGTTAAGCGTGGAGGTGATGCGAGGAGAAATATGCAGATCGATTTCGCCTTCGAGTGGAATGACTTTTGATTGCACAGGCATAATTCTGAATGCTGGATGCTAGATTCTGGACGCTGAATTCTTCCTATCAACTATCCAGGTATTCACCATCCCAGCTTCTTAATGACCTCGTCTGTGTCTGCCAGATCGTCGAACAAAAAATCTGGAGAGCAGGCTTGCAATCGTTCGCGCGACCAACTCCCAGTCGCAACCGCAATAGTGCGTGCGCCAAATGCGTTTCCACAGGCGATATCGTAATTGGTATCGCCGATGACATCGATATCGGCCGCATCGAAGTCGTGACCATGCTTTCTTTGAGCTCTTTCTCTGGCAAAAGCGCCGAGTTCGTTTCGATCGTGATGGTCATCCGCGAAAGCGCCGAATTCAAAGAAATCCCAGAGACCGTAATGCTGAAGCTTGAGCCTTGCGCCCTGCTGCAGATTCCCGGTTAAAAGGGCGAGCACAATATTGGGCTGCGGTTTCAATCGCTCGAGTAATGGCTGGATTCCGGGCAGAACTCGCCCCCGAGAGCGGGAAAGTGAAAGCGGGAGCCTATGAATGTACTCCTCGGCGAATGAGCCGATGTTTTCGTCCGTTGGTTTCACCTGATATTTGCGCAAAATATCGCGAATAATTGCGCGATCAGTTTTTCCAGCGATCTCGATATCGCGCAGGTCGTCTTTGGCACTAAATCGGTTGTACACAATGAGTTTGAGCGCTTCGACCCCGGCCCCGCCGGTATTCACCAGCGTTCCGTCAATATCGAAAAGGAGTAAGCGCGTCTTTGTCATGTCGAGCGCAGTCGAGACATCTCTTACTATTTAAATCGATTCAAGTTAGAGATTTCTCGACTGCGCTCGAATGACAGAAAAACAATACCGCGGCCGCATCGCACCATCGCCCACGGGATTATTGCATATCGGTCACGCGGTCACGTTCTGGCGGGCGTACGAACGTGCATGCGCTGCCGCTGGCAAGTTGGTTTTACGGATCGAAGATTTGGATCGCGATCGTTGCCGCAGAGAATTTGCCGACGCGATCATCGAGGATTTGCACTGGTTTGGGCTTGATTGGGATGAAGGCCCGGAGATCGGCGGACCTTTTGCCCCGTATATTCAAAGCCAGAGGCGTTTCCGCTATTTGGAGGCATGGGAAAAATTGCGCCTGGGCGGCTTGATTTACCCATGCAAATGCTCGCGGAAGGATGTGGCGGATGCTTCGCTCGCCCCGCACGATGAAAATGAAGAACCGATATACCCTGGCACCTGTCGTCCGGGACGGTCTACTGTAGAGGCGGCCGTGTCGGCCGCGCCGGCAATGAATTTGCAGGCGACACGCCTGCCACTACAGCAAAGAAGAAAAATTCTGCCGCCAATGACGGCGGCAGCTACAGCGACTGCACAAAGGCCACTGGCAGCCCATTGGCGATTTAGGGTGCCCGACGGCGAGCGAATCGAGTTTGTCGATGAGCGCATTGGAAGGCAATCCGCCGTGGCCGGGCGCGACTTCGGCGATTTCATTGTTTGGCGACGTGACGACGTCCCGGCCTATCAACTGGCCGTGGTGGTGGATGATGCCGCGATGCGAATCAGTGAGGTGGTGCGGGGTGAAGATTTACTCCTCTCGACTTTTCGGCAGTTACTGCTCTATCGCGCGCTCGACTTAATGCCGCCGAGATTTTTTCACACGTCATTAGTCGTGGATGAATCAGGGAAACGGCTGGCGAAACGGCACGGCTCACTCAGTTTGCGGGCATTAAAAGAAAGCGGTTTGGCGCCGGAAGAATTGCGCGCTCGCTACATGAGCAAATCGTAGAGGACCGTTGACCACTGAAATGACACGTGCCAGTTAGGGCGTCGGCGCGTGCATTGTCAGCACTGCGACGATTCCCGCCAACAATGCCAATAAGGCGATTGCTGCCGCTACAAATAGAGCGGTCCGACCGGGATCGCGTTGTTTGCTCCGAGTCCGGAATGGCGAGGCATTGGCAAAATCGGCCGGGCGGATACTGGTTGTCGCCACCTTCACATCGACTTTTGCCGCGGCCGGCAGCGGCTGGGTCGCGCTCCTTGGCATATCGCCTTCGAAACGGGCATCAACTGCGCCGAAACGAATGCGGTCGCCGGAATGCAAGATGATTTCACCGGTCGGGGATCCATTGACTCGTGTGCCATTAGTCGAACCGAGATCGCGCAATTGATAAGCTTTTCCGGCGGCTCGTAACTCCGCGTGCCGCCCCGAGACGGAAGGATCATCGAGGTGAATGGTATTGTCCGGGGCGCGGCCGACCGTGATAACCTGTTCGACCAGTTCGTAGGTTGCTCCGCTGATCATCAACTTCGGCATTGGCTACTATTGTACGGCAACTGTGCCGGTTGCCAACTTAGCACCGGCGCAGAAACGCCTTACAATTCGGCCCCGGCTCGGCGGTCTCGCCCTATCACTTTTGGAGCCGTCCCCCCACGCGCGTAAATTGACCACTTCAGCACGCACCCGCATAGTTCCGCGCTTCATGGCTATCGAGCACACGCGCAATTTTTGCATCATCGCGCACATCGATCACGGAAAGACGACCTTGTCGGATCGGTTGCTTGAGCGCACCGGCACCATCCATGAGCGCGAGAAACAGGATCAGCTGCTCGATTCCATGGACCTGGAACGCGAACGCGGGATCACGATCAAAGCGCACCCGGTAACGATGCAATACACCGCAAAGTCGGGCGAAAAATACCGGCTGAATCTGCTCGATACGCCTGGGCATGTCGATTTCGCCTACGAAGTTTCGCGTTCGCTCGCAGCCTGCGAAGGCGCCCTGTTGATCGTCGATGCTGCGCAGGGTGTGGAAGCGCAAACGGTGGCGAACATTCACCTCGCCCACAAACAGGGCCTTACCATCGTGCCGGTGATCAACAAGATCGATTTGCCGAATGCCGACATTGCCTCGGTTGATCGACAGCTAGAGGAAATTCTCGCTATTCCCGCCGAGGAAGCGATTCATGCCAGCGCCAAAATGGGAATCGGTATTGATGAAATTCTCGAGGCCATTGTGGCGCGCGTTCCGCCGCCCCAAAAGCCGTTAGACGAAATCCTGCGTGCGCTCGTCTTCGATTCCGTCTTCGATGTTTATCGCGGCGTGGTCGGTTACGTGCGCGTCGTTTCCGGAAAAATGGAACCGTCCCAAGCGATAAAATTAATGCGCAATAACGCGCGTTACGAGATCAAGGAAGTAGGGATCTTCACGCCCAAGATGTATCCGCAGCCGCGACTCAATGCGGGCGATGTCGGTTATTTCATCGCCAACATCAAATCGACTGCCGATATAAAAATCGGCGACACCATTACCGACGCGCGCAATTCCGCGCGGGAGCCGCTGCCTGGTTTCCAGGAAATTCACCCGATGGTTTTCAGCGGAATTTATCCGATCAACACCGGCGACTTCGAGCATTTGAAAACCGCCATCGGCAAGCTGCGACTGAATGACTCGGCTTTCATTTACACGCCGGAAAGTTCAGTTGCCCTCGGATTCGGGTTTCGCTGCGGTTTTCTCGGGCTCCTGCACATGGAAATTATTCAGGAGCGATTGCGTCGCGAATACAACATGGACATCATCGCGACCAGCCCGAGCGTCGTTTACGAAATCGAAACGACCCGGGGCGAGATTATTCTTATCGATAACCCGGCGCACCTGCCCGATCCGAGCCTGATCGAGGAAATTCGGGAGCCAATCGTGAAAGCCTACGTCCTTTGTCCAAATGAGAGCATCGGGGATATCCTCCAACTCATCCTCGAAAAACGCGGGCAAATGGACCATACCGAGACGCTCGACGCGCGCCGGGTAATGTTGCACTGCGAATTGCCGTTGAACGAAATTCTGGTCGATTTTAATGACAAGATTAAGTCGATCACGCGCGGCTACGGCTCAATGGACTACGAGCATGCCGGTTATCGCGCGGCGAAACTGGTGAAGCTCGATTTGCTGGTTAATGGCGAACCGGTCGATGCCTTTTCTACCATCGTGCACAAAGATCGCGCCGAGGGTAGGGGACGCCAGTTGGCAGCGAAGCTCAAAGAGGTAATCCCTCGCCAACTTTATCAAGTAGCGATCCAGGCGGCGATTGGCGGCAAAATCATCGCGCGCGAAAGCGTTTCGGCGTTGCGCAAAAACGTGACCGCAAAATGTTACGGCGGCGATATTACGCGAAAGCGCAAGCTACTGGAGAAACAGAAGGAAGGAAAAAAGCGGATGAAGAGCATCGGCCGTATCAATATTCCGCAGGAAGCATTTATCGAGGTATTGAAGGCGCAGTGATTCCCCTTGGGGTCATCCCGAGCAAAAGGCGAAGGGGCTTCCTTGTAACATCTTAACTCTTTAACTTTTAACGCTTGCTTGCGCAGGCAACAGAAAAACTGCCGCACAAAGAAAGGCGAACACCGCGACCGCACCCGTCCATTCCCAAAAGCCCAGGTGCCAGAAGATGGAATGCCGAAGCGCAGCGTGGACGGGCTGCATCCGAGTTGGTTCCAGCCGCGTGAGGATCAACAAAGCTTCGCTGCAGAAAATGCCCGCCAACGGCAAGAGGGTGAGGGCAGACCAGATCCAAAACAAGCGTGACGCGCCTCGACTCTTGTAGCGACCTTTCCAAGCGCACCAGCAACCGCCAATCATTGCCAGGGCGAGAAAACCGGCGGCGGAGCGCCGAGCAGCTCATGCAG
>Ga0193714_1000086_pt1 | contig 11779 bp, 10 predicted proteins | sample U2m1metaG_FD_143039 | JGI IMG/M metagenome (GOLD analysis project Ga0193714, IMG submission 143039) | Soil microbial communities from a riparian zone of the East river system, Colorado, United States - U2m1 | ecosystem: Environmental > Terrestrial > Soil > Riparian zone | place: USA: East River... | reverse complement strand
GAGCAGTGCCGACCACAGCTTGACCCGCCGGCTGGCCGAGGCCGCTGAGCTGTTGCAAATCAAACTACTTGATCACGTCATCATCGGTTCGCCAGGAGAAGGCCGCGCGCCTTACTTCAGCTTCAAGGAAGCAGGTGTGCTTTAAATGATTCACCAGACTGCCGTCATTGGTTCAGGGGCCAAGATTGGTGAGAACGTTGAGATCGGTCCCCACAGCGTTATTGATGGCGCCGTTACCATCGCCGACGGTTGCGTGATCGGCGCTAATGTCGTGATTGAAGGGGAAGTTTCCATCGGTCGGAACAATCGAATCGGGCACGGCGCAATTATCGGAGGTGAACCGCAAGACGTTGGTTTTTCGCCGATCACGCGAAGTCGGGTGGAAATCGGCGAACGCAACATCATTCGCGAGCAATCTACCATTCACCGCGGAACAACGGCAGACAGCGCGACGAAGATTGGGGATGAAAATTTTCTGATGGTCAACGCGCATGTCGGACAAGGCGGCTCCGCCTTTAGCAAAGACATCCCGCCTTTCGTTATTGCGGCGGAGCGCAACTATGTTTTTGGATTGAATACGATCGGACTTCGTCGCGCCGGGTTTTCCCGGGAGCAGCGGGATGAAATCAAACGCGCATTCAAGTTGATATACCTCAGCGGTCTCAATACGCGGCAAGCGCTGGAGAAATCCCGGGAGAGTGAGTGGACGGAAGCAGGTTGCGAATTCCTTTGTTTTGTGAGCGATGCGATTGCGAAGCGTGGAATTTGTCCGCTCAAACGCGGCGCAAACCAAGAGACGGAGACGTAAGATAGCCTCCCCGCCCCTCCGTCGTACGGGTTTAGCGTTGCCGCTCTATCCCATTTCATTAACACCTCGCTTCAGTGAGGTGCATGGCCGGGTGTGCTACCACAACCGCTTTAGCCGGTTTATTTGTTCACTGACACAAAACCGCTAAAGCGGCTGGGAATCCCCTCGGGCACCGTTAATACCCAGCTAGAGCAAAGGGTTAATCGACGCCAAATACATGCGCTCAGTCGGCGCTTTCACCGCAAGAGAATGTCGTGGTTACAGCGCAAGCAAGGCGAGCATGCGTCCCGTCCGCCCTTTTTCAGCCCGATACGAATAGTAATGCTCGAGATCGCAGGCCGTGCAGACGCCGCTGTCGAAAATTTCCTCGATGCCTGCGTTCCGACATTGCCGGACGATGTCTGCGGCAAAATCAACCTCGTAGTGTGGCGGTCGAATACAGGGACTCAGTTGCACAATAAGATCTCCAGACTCAATCTCAAATTCTTGCCGCATCGATTCGATCGCGTTCCTAACGATTCCTAGGGCCGTTCCCTTTTTGCCGGAATGAACCAAACCAATCGCACGGGAATTTCGGTCGACCAGATAAACCGCGCAGCAATCAGCTACGTAAACTCCAAGGCAGACATCGCGCTGATTGGTAATCAAACCATCGCACCCTTCGAAACAATGATCAGTGGCAGGAACAGAATCGACACGTGCGATCTTGTCTCCATGAACCTGGCGCACAGTCATGAATTTTCGATTACCCAAGCCGAGAACCTGCCGCGCCTGTCGATGCATCTCGTCGAGATTTTCCAGGACAGTCGCTTTGTCATGCGACAACTCGATGCCGGGAATGCGTCCGACGAATTCGTGACGACTACCGAAGCGCTCCAGCGCGGGAAATGTTTCGATCGGTAGAACGCTACTTTGCAAGCGAACTTTTCACCGTCTTGGTGCGCGTGGTGGAAGTGGTCGCTGCGCAATCGCCATTGAGGGGGAGCGGTGTCGGTTTCGGCGCTGGAGTGGACTTCCCGGCGGTACGTAATTGCCGGCGCGTTCCTGGCTCATCGACACAGGTTGAATACTTAACTTCCGTGGCCGTGGCTCGATCGAATTCCGCAACCGCAGCGTTATAGGTGTATAGAGATTGTAACCGGTTTGATTGCGCGGTCGTTAACTGCGTGCGCGCGTCGAGGACTTCCAGCTGGGTGCCGGCTCCTGCATCGAGCCGCGCCGTAGCGAGGCGCAGCGCTTCGGCTGCCTGCTCCACGCTTTTTTCGGTGGCTTTAACAAGTTCCCGACCCTGAATGATATTGGCGAATGCCTGTTGCACTTCAAGCTCCACCTGGCGCACGTCGTCATCCAATGTAGCCTTCGATTCCTCTAGAATCGCGCGGGCCTGTTTGACCCGACCGTAGGTTGCACCCCAATCCCAGATCGCCCAACTGCCGGTGGCGCCGAAAATATAACCCGTCCGTGCTGCGCGGATATTGTCAGTTAGCGGCGAGCTGCGGAACTCCTCACCAGCGGTCGCATTTATCTGGGGAAAATATCCCGATCGAGCGACCCCAACCTGAGAGTTATTCGAAAGCACGACCGCCTTTTGTTGTTTTAGAAACGGCCGATTTTCTTTTGCGACGGCAATTGCCTGCGTAACTGCCATTTCCCGCGGGATATAAAGCAATTCGCCCACCGCTTCGAGCGGCGCCTGGTCCCCGCGCCTCGGGTCAAAATCGAGGCCGAGCGTTTTGGCCAGCTGAAGCTGAGAAATACGATAATTATTCTGCGCGGTAATAAGCAGCGGGATCTGGTTTGAAAGGGCGACCTGAGCTTGAAGGACGTTGAAGCGCGGCACTGTGCCGGCTTCAAAGCGGTTCTGCTGATCCTGTAATTGGCTCTGAAGCAAACGGACCGATTCTTCCTGCACGCCGATTAGCGCACGATCAAGCAAGACCAGATAAAATTGCTGCCGCACTGTTGCCACGATTAGGTCTATCGCATTACGAAACGAGTAGTAGCTACTGTCGCGTTGAAAACTGGCGGAACTGATTTGTCCAGGGACGCGGCCGCCAGAAAAGATCACTTGGTTAACGCCGATTTCCAAACTGTAGGTCCGTTCGGCGCCGACCGAGGAGAAGACCTCGCCTGTAATGCCCCCTTGGTTTCCGGTGTTAACATGCGACAGATGCGGGTCCAAATCCTGGAATTGGGCGGTCGCGTTTACCTGTGGCAACGCTGCCGCGCGCATTTCGATGAAGAGTCCTTTCGTTCGCTCGATTTCCTGTCGCGCGATCAGAATGTTGGGATTCTGCTGCAGGGCGGTCAAAATCGCCTGTTCCAGGGTAAATCGCGGTGCCGCGCTCGTGCGCTTTTCGACCATTGTCTCACCGGCATTCGCTTGCAACGTCAAAAACACAATCGTACTCAGCACGATGCGGTTGATACAATTCATTCGCATGATTTGGAAAGGCCGAAGCGCGGAGTTTATCCAGAGCCCGGATTATTGCCAGTTAACACTCCCAGCGGTTGTTGGAAGAATGTTTTGCCTGGCAGAAGTCATAAATTTTACTGTAAATTTGCAACCACGCCTTGTTTTCCGATGGCGTCAGATGTGCCATCAACTTCATCAGATTCGCCATCATCTCCTCGCGGATGCGCCTCACCAGGGCTGACCCCTTCGAGGTGATGCAGACCATCACTTTGCGCCGATCCTGCGCCCCGGATGCACGCGTGACATAGCCAAGATTCTCCAGTCGCGCCACCAATCCGCTCGCTGCCGCCGTGGTGTGCCCCATCTTTTGTGCAATTGCAGACATTGTTAGCACCTCTTTCTGATCGAGCGCGGCCAGAAGGAAATATTGGGAAAAGGAAACGTTACCGGGAGCGAGTTCCTTGCAGAGGTGCAGGAGAAAACACCGCTGCATTTCCATTATAATATGGGAGAGCCGTTCCGCATCGGCCCGAAATTGTGCCGTAGTGGGTTCGGCCAACGTTGCTTCCAATTTCACCGCGCTAAAGCTAGGGGGCGAGATGAAGGTGTCAACGGCCGGCATCGTAATTTAATGGATTAACGAGACTTCGACTTCGCTGCCGGCGCTCAGCTTTTCTCCGGGGAGAACTCGGAGCAAGGAGTTGGCCCGAGCAAGTCCAAACAAAGCATGCGATTCCTGACGTCCAATCACGGTGAACCGCGTGCCGGTCAATTCGCCTCGAAAATAATGAGGCCGCGTTTCGTCGCCCCTAACTTCGTGGGTCAGACAAGCGCTTGTTCGAGGCAACGCTAGAGCATCGTTCGTCGCGCCCATCATCTGTAACAACGCTGGGCGCACAAATGTCAGAAAGGTGACGAAGGCGGAGACGGGATTACCAGGAAGCCCGAAAATCAGGCATCGATCGCATTTGCCGAACAAAAACGGTTTGCCGGGTTTTACGGCCACGCGCCAAAGGTCGATCTCCGCGCCGATCGCGCGCAACGCTTCGCGCACCAGATCATGCTCCCCTACTGAAACACCACCACTGATGATTAGGGCATCATGTTGCACTGCATCTCGTAATGTCGTGCAAAGCGTATCGAAGTTGTCCGGGCAATGCTTTTGCATCGTCACCCGAACCCCTGTGTTTCTGGCGAGTGCGTGGAGCATTACCCCATTACTTTCAAAAATCTCGTCGCTGCTGCCCCGGTGCCACCAACTCGTCACCGGTCGTCACGATCGCCACCCCCGCGCGCGCACCTACATTGACGGACTCGATGCCTTGCGACGCAAGCAATCCGAGAGTTACCGGGTGCATTCGATCGCCGCGCTTTAGAATTTGCTGTCCGGCAGTAAGATCGGCCCCTGCTTTGCGCACAAAATCGCCCACCGAAATTTGTTCGGGGCAGATCAAAACAAAATCGCCTTCACGTTCTGTTTCTTCCTGCATCACGACGGCATCGGCCCCCATTGGAATAGGCGCGCCGGTAAAAATACGAACCGCTTCGCCAGTGGAGATAGATAAATTTCGCGACGGACCAGCCGCTTGTTCGCCCACGATTTTCAGGCGCGCATTTTTTCGTACTGATCCTGCCACGACCGCGTAACCATCCATCGCAGAATTGTCGAATGGCGGCAGCGGGATGGTCGCGAAAAGGTCGATCGCGGCGAAACGATCAAGCGCGTCGCTTAGCGAGACTTCAGTTGCCGGCAATGGGGCGACTGCCGACAGAATTTTCGCGAGTGCCTCCTCTTCGCTGATCACCCGAGAGTATTCAATGCGCAATGCGCAATCCGCAATCTGCATTTCGCATGTTGGCATTGAGAAATTCTCCGTCATATTCTCGCGCGACCGAGTTTGGTGAGGTGGCTGAGTGGTCGAAAGCAGCGCTTTGCTAAAGCGCCGTACCCCAAAAGGGTACCGAGGGTTCGAATCCCTCCCTCACCGTTCACTCGTAAGTCGACAGGCGATACCAAACAGTAAGAACACAGGTAGTTACAGCAACGTTGATAACGTGCGTGATTCCGCCTAACCCTCGTGGGTAAGTTTTCCTCAGGTTATGTGAGTAGACAACGCGCGATTCGAGTTCAACGAGCAAATGCAGGCGCGACGACCGGTGCGTGATTTCTCCGTCCGCCTCGTCCGAGACTCTACCCGCGCCGATGCCGAATTCCTTCCAGTAATGCAATTCCACGTGCGGAATCGGCGCGTTAGAAGATTTCGTCGGGTTGGTTATGGTGGATGAAATTAGCGAACGCATGGCAATTAGAACGACGAAAATAGAAGGGATCGAACATCGGAACGTTACGGTGAAAGAGCACGCCCTGGCCCATCGATGGCTCGACGGGTTGAGGGGGATCGAGCTGGGCGCAGCTGCTCATAATCCCTTCGGCTTGGAAGGTTCTACTCATATGAGTCCCGGCGACGACTTTGATGTCGCCCGCCAGGCAGAGCTCAAAATGAACGGCTGTTATGCCGAGATCGATGTCACCGCTTCGGCAGAGAACCTTCCAGTCCCCGAGTCGTCCCAGGATTACATCATCAGCAGTCACGTTTTCGAGCACTTGCCCGATCCAATTAAAGTGTTGCTGGAATGGAACCGCGTCGTTCGCAACGGCGGGTACATCTTTATGATTGTGCCGCAACGCGACGCCCTCGAAACGGACAAGAGCCGGCCCTTAACTAGCGTGGAGCAATGGTTGGACATTCATGCGCGCGCTAACGTAACCGTGGACAACTGGAACGACCTATTCCCAGCTAATCAGATTCCTCGTCGTGGGCACTACCATGTTTACACTCTGGATACATTGGTCACGCTCATTGAAACCGTGGCGGCACGCTATCGATTAAACTGGGACCTAGTCGATCGCGAAAATCCCGATAGCAAGGTAGGTAACGGCTTCACCCTCGTTTATCGGATAAGAAAGGTGTTAAATTAGTTTTTCGAGTCAGCGTGGTAAGGAGTATCTCAAACCATAAAAGGCGATTCGGGTAACGTTGATTTTAGTTTGCGCGCTCGCTGCTACGGCAAACGATAAACCTCGACCAGACCTATGCCAGTGCCGCCATTTTTGCCAGTCACAATCGCGGTATAGTTACCCGTTGGAAGAGTAACAAGAATTGCCGAATCCAGATTGTTCGGCGGCTGAAACCCGCTATTCTCGATGGCTGTCTGTTGCGTATCCTTCCAATTGTCGTTCGACATCATTAATGTTCCGTTGCCGTCATATAATCCCAGGCGCGGATCCGCCAGGGGGGTCGGGACGCCGAATTGAGCAAGCGATGGGCCGAGCGCGCGCACGATAAGATTAACAGAGCCGTTGGCTCCGCTGACAATGAAGCCGCCGATCATGACATTGGCACCGGTTTGCACAAAGCCACGTGTGGAAATATTGCTTAGGTGGGCGTTTGCGACAGCATCTAGATCGTAAATCTCGATCAACCCAACTCCGCTTGTGCCATTCTTCCCAGATTCGATTACCGTGTAAGATCCCGGTTGCAAGGTCAGCAGGATGGCTGATTCATGAGCGTCTGGCGGAGCCTTGCCGGTGGCTGCAATATCCGTTTCCTGCGGAATCTTCCAATCGTCATTGCCAACGACGACGGCACCGCTGCTATCATGCAATTCCAGAACCGGATCTTGCAAAGCGTTTGGCACACCGAAACTGGTCAGGGTTGGGCCCATTCCGCGAATGAGCACCTTCTTCGCATCAGTTCCAGTGATGATGAAGCCGCCAATACCGACCTTGGCGCCAGTCTGAACCAGGAGCCGGGTGGAAATGTTCACCAAAGTGGCGTTAGCTGGCGTTTGCTGAACAGTCAGAGTGAAGTCCTGCGTCGCAATCGGGGAAACTCCATTGCGCGCGGTGATGGTAAAGCTGTAACTAAGATCGCTATCAGCGTCGGGTGTGCCGCTTAGGGTGGCAGTGCCATCGGTATTGTCGATGAAAGACAGCCAGCTCGGCTGCGCTCCAGTCAGAGTGAACGACGGCGTCGGTGTGCCCGTGGCGGTAATAGTAAAGGTGCCTGCCGTTCCAACCATGAACGAACCCGTTGCAGCGCTGGTAATGGCGGGCGCTTGCGGCGTCGGAGGCGCATCTTGCACGGTGATAGTGAACGTTTGCATTGCGTCCGGCAGAGTACCGTTGGAGGCCGTGATATTAATCGGATAACCGCCCTCCGAAGCGGCCGCGGCGGTTCCACTAATAGTTGCTGTCCCATCGCCATTAGGAACAAAAGTAATTCCGGCGGGCAGCGTGCCGGTAAAGTTCACGGTCGCACTCGGGACAGGCGGACTCGTTCTTACTGTGAAGGTGTCAAACGTACCGACCACAAACGTGACATTATTCGCACTCGTGATCGCCGGGGGAGGATTGACAACGAACAAGGTGAAGGACTGCATGGCGTCAGGCGAGACGCCGTTTGTTGCTGTGATCGTGAGGGCGTAGCTGGGGTTGCTTCCTGGGTCAGGTATTCCCGTCAAAGTTGCGGTCCCGTCGGTATTATCAATAAAGGAGAGCCAACTTGGCTGTGTTCCGGATAAGCTTAGCGTCGCTGTGGGCACCCCAGTCGTATGGACAGTGAAGGTGCCTTCTGTGCCGGCGGTGAAAGTCGTGCTGGCAGAGCTGATAATGGCCGGTGCGTGCAGGACCGGCGCAGTATCCTGGACCGTGAGCGTAAAAAGCTGCACCGCATTGGGCAGAGTTCCGTTCGCGGCCGTAATTGTGAGGAAATAAACCCCTTTCGAACCGGCTACCGCTGTGCCGTTCAACGTCGCCGTTCCATTTGCCAGCGGGGTAAAGGTCACCCCGCCCGGCAAGGTACCGGTGAAACTCAGCGTCGATTTCGGCACCGAATTCCTGGTCGTAATTGTAAAGGTTTTGGCTGTTCCCACGACAAAAGTACCGTTGTTCACGCTCGTAATGCGGGGCGGTCGTGAAATAGTGAGGGTGAAATTCTGCGTCCCTGCCGGGAGAACCCCATTGGACGCTGTGAATGTGAGGGGATAATCTCCCACTAGCCCAAGACCGCCTCCGGGTCTGCCGGAGAGAGTCGCGGTACCATCGCCGTTGTCGACAAACTTAACTCCGCCAGGAAGCTTCCCGCTCGACGTGATTTTCGGGACCGGATTCCCGGAGGTGGTGATAGTAAAGGTATCCTGAATCCCTTGCGGAAAAATCACGCTGGTAGCGCTGGTAAAGGTCGGGGCCGTGTCAGCAGCCAATCGAGGAGCCGCTCCCAATCCGATCCAGATGAGCGGCACAACGAGGGTCCAAGTCCGGACGGCCCAGGTGAAAGATTTACGGGTCGTTCGGCAAGGGTAATACGGCATAATGACGCGGACAGGAAAGCCGATGCTATGCCAAATCAGATACAATTGATGTGGAGGCCGTGCTTACGGGAGCTTCCTATGCTACAGAACTCTGCGATGATGAAGCCAACGATTTACCAGTTCGGTATCGACGCCTCTAAGATACGGCTGAGGCTGATGTAGCATCCCGTGCACGCCGAATTGAACAAAATTCAAAACTTCATCGACGGTAAGTTCGTCGAGCCCGTCGGTGCGCGGTACCTAGACAACATCGAGCCCGCAACCGGAAAGCCATGTTCGCAGGTCGCGGACAGCGATGCGCGCGATGTCGATTTCGCCGTGGCTGCGGCAGAGAAGGCGTTTGTCGAATGGGCACGGACATCGGCCACAGACCGGTCGCGCATCCTCCTGTGCATTGCCGATTTTATTGAGCGCGATCTGGAGAAGCTCGCTCGCGCCGAGTCGATCGACACCGGTAAACCACTGTCGCTTGCGCGCACGCTCGACATTCCACGCGCCGCCAGCAATTTTCGCTTTTTCGCGACCGCAATCCTTCACACCGAATCGGAAGCGCATATTACAGATAACGTCGCGTTCAACTACACGCTCCGTCAGCCGCGTGGCATCGTCGGATTAATTTCCCCATGGAACCTGCCACTTTACCTGCTGAGCTGGAAGATCGCGCCCGCCATCGCAGCCGGGAACACCGCGATCGCGAAACCGAGCGAACTAACCCCAACGACTGCGTTCTTGCTTTGCGAACTTTGCCGTGAAGCTGGTCTGCCGAACGGCGTAATCAACGTCGTGCATGGCACCGGACCGAATGTCGGCGCGGCAATTACAGCCCACCCAAAGATCGGCACTATCTCGTTCACCGGCGGGACGGTGACAGGACGCAAGGTAGCCGAATCGGGCGCGCCCTTATTTAAGAAAGTCTCACTCGAGCTCGGTGGAAAAAATCCAAACATTATCTTCGCCGACGCCGATCTCGAGGCCGCCATCGCCGGCAGTGTGCGCTCGTCATTCACAAATCAGGGCCAGGTGTGCCTGTGCGGCTCGCGTGTCTTCGTCGAACGATCGGCTTACCATGATTTCGTTAATCGCTTTCTAGATAAAGCCTCAAAGCTTAAAGGGGGCGATCCGCTCGATGAGAAAACTGAGCAAGGCGCGATCGTGAGCAAGACGCAGCTCGATAAGGTGAAGTTCTACGTCGATCTCGCGCAAAAAGAGGGAGGCAAAATCGCGCTCGGTGGGAAAGTGCCGGAACCGATCAATGATCGTTGCCGTGAGGGATACTTTTTTACACCAACGGTTATCACCGATCTACCCGTCTCATGTCGAACGAACCGTGAAGAAATCTTCGGCCCCGTTGTTACAATCACGCCATTCGACAACGAAGAGCAAGTGATCGGTTACGCTAACGACACTGAGTACGGCCTGGCATCGAGCGTTTGGACGCAAAACCTGAACCGCGCCCATCGCGTCGCGGAACGCATTCACACCGGCACCGTTTGGGTGAATTGCTGGCTGGTGCGCGACCTGCGCGTTCCCTTCGGCGGCATGAAACAAAGCGGCGTCGGCCGCGAAGGCGGCGAAGAAGCGCTGCGTTTCTTCACTGAGGCAAAAAACGTCTGCATCGCCAGGTAATCCTGCTCGTAATCGGCTGAGGGAAAAATGCACAAGCTCTTTGTTTAACAATGCAACCAGGCAGACGCAGCTAGCTGTAGCCCGAGGAAGCGTGCATTTATTTAAGCGCGAAACAATGTGAAGGTTATCGTAAACTGCGCTCCTATAAACTGCTCACCCAGTCGAATCACACTTCCCCTAAACAAAATGGGTAACGCGAATACCGAAAAATTGGCAGCGCTCATCAGGCAGAAGCGTGACGCGTTGCTTTCGCGTTGGCGTGAACAGATAAAACAACTTCCCTCCGCTCGACATCTCGATGTTCCAGCGCTTAATGATCATGTTCCGAGCCTGCTCAATGAATTGGCGGTCGCACTCGAATCGCCGTCGGGCCAGACAATCCCAGAAGCACTCGTAGAAGCCAGTCCGCCGGCCCACGGATTGCAGCGTCTTCAGGAAGCCTTCGACTTGGAAGAAGTCGTCGCGGAATACAATATTTTGCGCGGCTGCATCCACCATCTCGCTGAGAGCAACAATCTGATCCTGCAAGGCGAAACGTTCCATATTTTGAACCGCGTTCTCGATCAAGCCATCGGCCTGGCCGTACAGGCCTATGCCACCCAGCAGGCACTCGACGTGCAGCGCCGCCGCGAAGAATACCTCGCCTTTGTGGCACACGATCTTCGCACTCCATTGAATGCCATTTCTTTGGCTACGCGAGTCCTGGAGGCGACGTTTAGAGAGGGAAGCGACCAAGCTGAAGCCGCCCAAATGTTAAACAGCTTGCATCGCAACGTGCAGCATCTTCACGCCTTGGTGGAGAAGATCATCGAGGAAAATACTAATCTGCGCACGGAAACCGGCGTCAAACTAGAGCGTCGCGAGTTTGACTTATGGCCCCTGGTCGAAGCCCTCATCCACGATCTCCGTCCCGTGGCGGGCACCGGCAGTACTCAGCTGATCAACAAAGTCCCTCCAGACTTGATCGTTTATGCGGATGCCAGTCTGTTGCGACGTGTGTTTCAGAACCTGATCGCAAACGCAATCAAGTTCACCCCACGCGGACAGGTCCTCATCCAGGCGCGTGAAATCGGCGGCGACGGTACCATCGAGTGTTCGGTCACCGACAATGGCGCCGGGATCGCGGAGGACCATCTCGAAAAAGTGTTCGATGAATTAGAGACTGATTCTCAGAATGAAGGTGGGTTGGGCCTCGGTCTCGCCATCGTTAAGACGTTCATCGAGGCTCACGGCGGAAAGGTAGCGGTTCAAAGCAAAGAGGGTGTCGGCTCAACCTTCCAGTTCACACTGCCTGGAAAGACGACTCGAACCAGCAATTGAGGCAGTGAACAAGAAAGCACGGGCATTAACCAAGTGAGCACGCCTCGCCAGATCAAAACGCGCGACCTGCGCGTCCCCTCCGGCGGCATGAAACAAAGTGGTGTCGGCCGCGAAGGCAGTGAGGAAGCGCTTCGATTCTTCACCGAGCCCAAGAATATCTGCATCGCAAAGTAATCCTGCTCGGGCGATGTCTTGATTTCGACGAACACGGATGTCATGTGCGAAAATTCTCTTGA
>Ga0193714_1000085_pt1 | contig 11820 bp, 13 predicted proteins | sample U2m1metaG_FD_143039 | JGI IMG/M metagenome (GOLD analysis project Ga0193714, IMG submission 143039) | Soil microbial communities from a riparian zone of the East river system, Colorado, United States - U2m1 | ecosystem: Environmental > Terrestrial > Soil > Riparian zone | place: USA: East River... | reverse complement strand
AGAAGCCTAGAAAGTATTTTCATTGGATGGGAATGACTGGAAAAAGAAGGACGGGAAGGAGAAGGAATGGAAAAAGAAGGATGGGAATGAATCGAAAAAGAAGGATGGGAATGAATCCAAAAAGAAAAAAGAATTCCATAACGAATGAGAAATTATTGACTCCGACATTTGGTTTTTTTTCAAAAATAAGTGCATATAAGAAGAATCCTTGGATCAAACCAATAAAATTCTTTTTCGCGAGTCAACAATATAAAGAATTATATAACTCAGAGTATAACCCAGTATATTATAAGCGCAAGCGCTATCGTGTTAGCTTTAGATACAGGAAGTATCTAGTTGGAGAACGGAATTTCTTACTAGATAGATATTTGGTTTCTCATATAGACTGTAAGGATATGGAGCACTACGAGAGCGAACTAGCTAAAAATATGAACCTAATCGCTGTCATGAATCAAATAAAACAAGTAAAGAAAGTTATGATTTCGTCTATAAAAAAGGACGAACTAGATCTAGAAAGTTTGATACGTACAGTGATTAAGGACAAAAATTATGGAGAATTTAGGGACACAAAGGAAATGCGGGAGAACCTAATATTTTCTATGGAACCTAATCGTTTTTCTATAAAAAAAAACTACGAACAATTATTTATATATCAAACCATAAGCATATCATTGAAGCACAAACGCAAAATTTCGAAAAGAAACAAAGATAAAAATTATTATGATTTACTTATTCCTGAAAATCTTTTATCCACTAGACGCCGTAGAGAATTGCGAATTCTAATTTGTTTGAACCCTAACCCTAGGAATCGCAAGACTATGGATAGAAACACAATAAATGAGAAAGAAATAAAAAATTCTTCTGAAGTTTTGACTAAAAATAAAGATCTTGATAGCGATACAAAAAAACTAATGAATTTAAAATTCTTTCTTTGGCCAAATTATCGATTCGAAGATTTAGCCTGTATGAATCGCTATTGGTTTGATACACATAATGGAAGCCGTTTCAGTATATTAAGAATACGTATGTATCCTCGATTGAAAATCTAGATTTTTGTTCTATATTATCATTATTATAATATTTCTCGTAACATATCTATCTGATATCTGATATGTGAACATTTATATATATATATTTATAGATAAATAAAATAAACGCCCACACGCATTAGAAAAATGAATAAAATCTATTGTCTTATTTTTATTTTTAAAATACAAGACAATAGATTTTATTATTTTATTTTATGAATCCATAAATATAGTAAGTATTTATTATCTATTTGAATTACATTCCTTAATAATGAATTTGAAAAAAAAAAGAAATTCAGAATTGTTAAATAAAGTAAGAGAAAATTTCATATAAAAAATTCAAAATAAGTGTCATTACTATTACTGATCAATAAAAATATCTACCAAAAAGGAGGGGGGGAAAGCTTTCATTTTATGATAAAAAATTCATTTATACCTGTTATTTCACAAAAAAAAAAAGAAGAAGAAAACCCGGGATCGGTTGAATTTCAAGTATTCAACTTCACTAATAAGATACGAAGACTTACTTCACATTTTGAATTACACCCAAAAGACTATTTATCTCAAAGAGGTTTACGTATAATTCTGGGAAAACGGCAACGACTATTGTCGTATTTGTCAAAGAAAAACAAAATACGTTATAAAAATTTAATAAATCGGTTGGGTATTCGGGATTCACAAATTAGCTAATTTCAAGAATCATTTTTAATTATTCGATTTAATAGATACTGAATTTTGATTCACTTTTTTTTGAACGATTCATGGAAGAATGAATCGAGGAAAAACCTATGAATGTCCCAGCTACAAGAAAAGACCTCATGATAGTAAATATGGGGCCTCAACACCCATCGATGCATGGTGTTCTGCGACTTATTGTTACTCTGGATGGTGAAGATGTTATTGATTGTGAACCAATATTGGGTTATTTACACAGAGGTATGGAAAAAATAGCGGAAAACCGAACAATTATACAATATCTGCCTTATGTAACACGTTGGGATTATTTAGCTACTATGTTCACAGAAGCAATAACTGTAAACGGACCGGAACAATTGGGAAATATTCAAGTACCTAAAAGAGCCAGCTATATACGAGTAATTATGTTGGAGTTAAGTCGTATAGCTTCTCATCTACTATGGCTGGGACCTTTTATGGCAGATATTGGTGCACAAACCCCTTTTTTCTATATTTTTAGAGAAAGAGAATTAATATATGATCTATTCGAAGCTGCGACAGGTATGAGAATGATGCATAATTTTTTTCGTATTGGGGGAGTAGCGGCTGATCTACCTTATGGTTGGATAGATAAATGTTTTGATTTCTGCAATTATTTTTTAACAAGGGTTATTGAATATCAAAAACTTATTACGCGAAATCCCATTTTTTTAGAACGGGTTGAAGGAGTGGGTGTTGTTGGTAGAGAGGAAGTTATAAATTGGGGGTTATCAGGACCGATGCTTCGGGCTTCCGGAATACAATGGGATCTACGTGAAGTTGATAATTATGAGTGTTACGAGGAATTTGATTGGGAAGTTCAATGGCAAAAAGAAGGAGATTCATTAGCTCGTTATTTAGTTCGAATTGGTGAAATGGTGGAATCCATAAAAATAATTCAACAGGCTTTGGAAGGAATTCCAGGGGGGCCTTATGAAAATTTCGAAATTCGCTGCTTTGATAGAGAAAAGGAGCCAGAATGGAATGATTTTGAATATCGATTCATTGGTAAAAAATCGTCCCCTACTTTTGAATTGCCGAAACAAGAACTTTATGTGAGAATTGAGGCCCCCAAGGGAGAATTAGGAATTTTTCTAATAGGAGATCAGAATGGTTTTCCTTGGAGATGGAAAATTCGTCCACCTGGTTTTATCAATTTGCAAATTCTTCCTCAATTAGTTAAAAGAATGAAATTGGCTGATATTATGACAATACTAGGTAGCATAGATATCATTATGGGAGAAGTTGATCGTTGAAATGATAATTGATACAACGGAAGTCCAAGATATAAACTCCTTTTCCGGATTGGAATCTTTCAAAGAGGTCTATGGAATTCTATGGATACTTGTACCAATTTTGATTCTTGTCTTGGGAATTACAATAAGTGTACTAGCAATTGTATGGTTAGAAAGAGAAATATCTGCAGGGGTACAACAGCGTATTGGACCTGAATATGCTGGTCCTTTTGGAATTCTTCAAGCTCTAGCAGACGGAACAAAACTACTATTCAAAGAGAATCTTATTCCATCTAGGGGAGATATTCATTTATTCAGTATCGGACCATCCATATCAGTCATATCCATTCTAATAAGTTATTCAGTAATTCCGTTTGGCTATAACTTTGTTTTATCTGATTTCAATATAGGTGTTTTTTTATGGATTGCTATTTCGAGTATTGCTCCCATTGGACTTCTTATGTCAGGATATGGCTCAAATAATAAATATTCCTTTTTGGGTGGTCTACGAGCTGCTGCTCAATCGATTAGTTATGAAATACCATTAACTCTATGTGTCTTATCAATATCTCTACGTGCGATTCGTTGAAACCGAAAAAGCTATTCGATGCTATTGCTATGCTCCTCTCTTTATAGTACTCTATTTCTATATCGTACTATATAGCGAATAAATTGAATAGAAACCTTCATTCTCTTTATTTTCTTTTTCACAATTCTGATTGAAGAACTAAATTAGATAGTTATATGAGTGAAATAAAACAGCTTCTATTGAATCTAATTTCAGAATACTATATTCCTTCTAGTTAATAGATAGTATGATGATTTTATAAGGGCAGTAAAAATATTGAGTCTCATTTTCTATGTATAAGAATGAAATAAAATTATAAACAGAAGAGGACATTTAACCCAAGATTGGATAATTTGTCATCCTGTTTTGAAGCGGTCTCAAAAGACCAACCTTATTGAGTTTTAGTTACCATTTTTATGAATTATCATAGATATATAAAAATAAATAAGGGGGGTTAATAAAAAAGACTGGATGGTTAGAAACACCAAGATACACAAAGGATTAGTAACACAGATTTTGTAAATTATCCAAAAGACAATTTACGCAGAATATAAAAAGAATACTAATTGGGGGCTTTAAGTTGGTAGAAAAAAGAAAGCAGTACTCCCCACAACTCCGATCCAGAGTATGCTTCCATCCACTCACTAAATAAATTACTATCAGGAACGAAAAAATCCTTTCCAATTTTTTGAGGTCCCTTTTTCATAGCACAAAAAAGAAGAATAGGAACGAAAAAAAAAAATAAGAAATCAAAAACGAAAGAGAAATCTATTTTTCGTTTTTGATTTCTTATATCCATATTCATGGAGATAAAATTGACATCATAATTAAGAAACGAATGTGTAATTATTTTTCGTCATTCAAAATCATGAGGGTTATTGAGAATTATAAAAGAGTATTTTATTGAAGAATTCAGTTATTACTCAACAAATTTGTATTTTTTAGGGATGAGATCAATTCAGAAGTGCTTTAATTGGATGGATCTTTTATTAAAATAGATTTCTCTTTCTTATTTCGTTATTTCTAGAACAGACAGAATTGAATTGGTCTAATTCAGAACCGTTCGATAGATTTTCATCTTCTATATCTTAGGGATATATCAAGAGATCAATTTAGGGATATATCAAGAGATAAATAATCGACCCGGTCCTTAGATTTACTTAAGGCTTTCCAGGAGCCGTATGAGGTGAAAATCTCATGTACGGTTCTGTAATAGAGATGGGAACAGTAATGTTATCACCGACTAGGATTATCTAACAGTTTAAGTACAGTTGATATAGTTGATGCGCAATCAAAATATGGTTTTTGGGGTTGGAATTTGTGGCGTCAACCTATGGGTTTCATCGTTTTTCTAATTTCTTCGCTAGCCGAATGTGAAAGATTACCTTTTGATTTACCAGAAGCAGAAGAAGAATTAGTAGCTGGTTATCAAACAGAATATTCAGGTATTCGATTTGGTTTATTTTACGTTGCTTCCTATTTAAACCTTTTCATTTCTTCATTATTTGTAACAGTTCTTTACTTGGGCGGTTCCAATATTTCTATTCCGTACATATTTGTTTCTGAATTTTTTGAAATAAATAAAACATACGGAGTTTTTGGAACTACAATTGATCTCTTTATTACATTAGCTAAAAGCTATTTTTTCTTATTCGTTTCTATCATAACAAGATGGTCTTTGCCTAGGCTAAGAATGGATCAATTATTAAATCTTGGATGGAAATTTCTTTTACCGATTTCTCTCGGTAATCTATTATTAACAACTTCGTCTCAATTGTTTTCGCTGTAAAAGATGTTCTATATTCATTACTTGTCTCAAATAAGAGAAAGAAATCAAACAAAACTATACTATTCATAGATATTTACAATATGTTCCTTATGGTAACTGGGTTCATGAATTATGGTCAACAAACAGTACGAGCTGCAAGGTACATTGGTCAAAGTTTCATGATTATCTTATCTCACGCAAATCGTTTACCTGTAACTATTCAATATCCTTATGAAAAATTAATCACATCAGAACGTTTCCGCGGTCGAATCCATTTTGAATTTGATAAATGCATTGCTTGTGAAGTATGTGTTCGTGTATGTCCTATAGATTTACCCGTTGTTGATTGGAAAATGGAAACGGATATTCGAAAGAAACGATTGCTAAATTACAGTATTGATTTCGGAATCTGTATTTTTTGTGGTAACTGTATTGAGTATTGTCCAACAAATTGTTTATCAATGACTGAAGAATATGAACTTTCAACTTATGATCGTCATGAATTGAATTATAATCAAATTGCTTTGGGCCGTTTACCAATGTCAATAATTGATGATTATACAATTCGAAAAATTAAAATAAAAAAAGACAATTTTTAATTATAAAAAATTCTTAAAAAAATAAAAAAAAACAAATATTCTATATATAATATATATATAAATTATATAAATAGAATAATCGAAATAAAATATTTTCAAAAATTGTATAAAAAATGAATAATATAGTCGATATCATATTAGTAGAAATAATATTCTATAATTATTAGAGAACTATATTCTTATTTAGAATATATAAATATATTATCGAAATTGAAAATCTTTTTGAATTTCAATAAGATTTTCAATGGTTATATATGTTCTATCTACCTTTATACTTTAGTTTTAATATCGTTTCAAACTACTCTTTCGTATAAAGAGTGGAATGACATTGATTATAACTATATCAATTTAAACTACTTAGGTTTTTCAATGCAAAGAAAAATTGAAGTATATCCAAATTTTTTCCTGGTCATATCAATAAGGTCATGAAATTTCGATTTTTTTGTATTTTTTTTTTTACATAGAATGGATTTGCCTGAAACGCTGCACGATTTTCTTTTAGTCTTTCTGGGATCGGGTCTTATATTAGGAAGTTTAGGAGTAGTATTACTTACCAACCCCATTTTTTCTGCTTTTTCGTTGGGACTGGTTCTTGTTTGTATATCTTTATTATATATTTTAGCAAACTCGCATTTTGTAGCTGCATCACAGCTACTTATTTACGTGGGAGCTATTAACATTTTAATCATATTTGCTGTGATGTTCATGAATAGTTCCGAATATTACCAAGATTTGAATCTTTGGACCGTAGGGGATGGAATTACTTTGATAGTTTGTACAAGTATTTTTGTTTCATTAATAACTATTATTTCAGATACATCATGGTACGGAATTATTTGGACTACAAGACCAAATCAGATTATTGAGCAAGATTTGATAAGTACTAGTCAACAAATTGGAATTCATTTATCAACAGATTTTTTTCTTCCATTTGAACTAATTTCAATAATTCTTTTAGTTTCTTTGATAGGTGCAATTGTCGTAGCTCGTCAGTAAGAAATCTTTAGAGAACTAGTAATAGAAATCAAGATTCTTTTTTTTTCAATTTTCTCACATTCATTTCTGTCGAATCCTATGTGAAGTGAAAGAGTTTTTATGTAGAAATTCTTTTTTTTATTGTTATTGCCGATATATTCTTTTGTTAATGAATCCAAATTTATAAGGAGTTGGTCAATGATGCTCGAACATGTACTTGTTTTGAGTGCCTATTTATTTTCTATTGGTATCTATGGATTGATCACGAGCCGAAATATGGTTAGAGCCCTTATGTGTCTTGAACTTATACTGAATGCAGTTAATATAAATCTAGTAACTTTTTCTGATTTTTTTGATAATCGCCAATTAAAAGGAAATATTTTTTCAATTTTTGTTATAGCTATTGCAGCCGCTGAAGCGGCTATCGGACTGGCTATTGTTTCCTCAATTGCTCGTAACAGAAAATCAACCCGTATCAATCAATCGAATTTGTTGAATAAATAGCATTAATCCTATCATAATGAATAATAAAGTCGAATTTCAAATAGTGTAATATTAATCAATTCATTTGAGTATTTATTCGACACAACTTATGATCATATCATGTTTGCATTGCCTAAATCATAAGAAATGAAAGTATCCTGGTCCTCTTCTATTCCCTCTTCTAAATGTATCTAGACGCCTTTTTTTATTAACAGTTAACAATATTATCACAAATCATTGATTCATCTGGTATATAAATATACGATTCATTTACGAGTACTAGATCGATAATTTTCATTTTTGAACATCCAAAATTACTATAGATAATGGCACATTCAGTAAAGATTTATGATACATGTATAGGATGTACTCAATGTGTCCGAGCCTGTCCGACAGATGTATTAGAAATGATACCTTGGGGTGGATGTAAAGCTAAGCAAATAGCTTCTGCCCCAAGAACAGAGGACTGTGTTGGTTGTAAGAGGTGTGAGTCCGCTTGTCCGACGGATTTCTTAAGTGTTCGAGTTTATTTATGGCATGAAACAACTCGAAGTATGGGTCTAGCTTATTGATTCGTTTCAAAAAACACTACACGAATACGTTTTTTACTGGCAAAAACTCGTGCTCAAAATAAAATAGAAAATCTTTTTTTTTTCTTTTTTATTTTGAGCACGGGCTTTTCTGGCCCAAGTTTATCTTATTTTTATCACGAATTATTTTCCTTGGTTAACAATAGTTGTTGTTTTCCCAATAGCCGCAGGTTCCTTAATTTTCTTATTTCCTCATAGGGGAAATAAGGTAATTAGGTGGTATAGCATTTGTATATGCTTAATCGATCTCCTTCTAACAACCTATGCATTTTGTTATCATTTCCAATTGGATGATCCACTAATTCAACTGACGGAGAATTATAAATGGATCAATTTTTTTGATTTTTACTGGAGATTAGGAATAGATGGACTCTCTATAGGACCTATTTTACTGACAGGATTGATAACTACTTTAGCCACTTTAGCGGCTCAGCCGGTTACTCGAGAATACCAATTCTTCTATTTCCTGATGTTAGCAATGTATAGCGGTCAAATAGGACCATTTTCTTCTCGAGACATTTTACTTTTTTTCATCATGTGGGAATTGGAATTAATTCCCGTTTATCTACTTTTATCCATGTGGGGGGGAAAGAAACGTTTGTATTCAGCTACAAAGTTTATTTTGTACACTGCAGGAGCTTCTGTTTTTTTATTAATGGGAATTCTGGGTATCGGTTTATATGGCTCTAATGAACCAACATTCAATTTTGAAACATTAATTAATCAATCATATCCCGTGGCACTAGAAATAATATTCTATACGGCATTTCTTATTGCTTTTGCTGTCAAATCGCCGATTATACCCTTACATACATGGTTACCAGATACCCACGGAGAGGCACATTACAGCACTTGTATGCTTTTAGCCGGAATCTTATTAAAAATGGGAGCATATGGGTTGGTTCGAATTAATATGGAATTTTTTTCCCACGCTCATTCCATATTTTGCCCCTGGTTAATGATATTAGGTTCTATTCAAATAATCTATGCCGCTTCAACATCTTTTGGTCAACGGAATCTAAAAAAAAGAATAGCTTATTCTTCCGTATCTCATATGGGTTTTATAATTATAGCAATAGGTTCTATAAGTGATACTGGTCTCAACGGGGCCATTTTACAAATAATATCTCATGGATTTATTGGCGCTGCCCTTTTTTTCTTGGCAGGAACTAGTTATGATAGACTGCGTCTTCTTTATCTTGACGAAATGGGGGGAATGGCTATCCCAATGCCAAAAATATTCACTATTTTCACTATCTTATCAATCGCTTCTCTTGCATTGCCTGGCATGAGCGGTTTTGTTGCAGAATTGATCGTTTTTTTTGGAATAATTACTAGTCAAAAATATCTTTTCATGATGAAAATACTAATTACTTTTGTAACAGCAATTGGAATGATATTAACTCCTATTTATTTATTATCTATCTTACGGCAGATGTTCTATGGATATAAGTTTTTTAATACACCAAACTCTTCTTTTTTTGATTCTGGGCCCAGAGAATTATTTATTTCGATTTCTATCCTTATACCCATAATAGGTATTGGTATTTATCCAGATTTCATTTTCTCATTTTCGGTTGACAAGGTTGAAGCTATTCTATCTAATTTTTGATGGATTATTTTTGTGAATAAATGAATCAAAAAGATAAAAAAAAATATTTTTCCGTTAGATTCATTTCAAAAATGGAAATTAGAATCGAATATGTTTGTTGTTTGTGAGAACCCCTTGAATCATTCCATTACTTGATTGAAAGGGTTCTCGACGATTTATGGAAAGTATATATTTAGATGCTTTCCCTATTTTTCTTTCTCAGGTTCTTTTAGTCAATTAGATGTAAATGAACCATAACTATGTAGTCCTATTCCTAATAGATTGATCCCCAAATAACATATCCAAATTATAAGAAATCCTATCGAAGCCACTATTGAAGAATTTACACCTTCTAATTTTTTATTTTTTCTAGTATGTAAATAAATCGCGAATATGGTCCAAGTAATAAAGGCCCAAGTTTCCTTTGGATCCCAATTCCAATAGGAACCCCATGCCTCGTTAGCCCATACTGCTCCTGAAAGAATACCTACCGTTAAAAAGAGAAAACCCAGACTAATAATACGATAACCCCAACGATCCAATTGTTGAATAAATTGAGACCTGTAATAATTTCTAGAAGAAGAAAAAGAAGTTTTTCGTAAAACATTGTTTCTTTCATTCCTATTCATGTATTTGATTTCAACAAAATCAACTGATTTTTTTAAAGAATCCAAATTCTTGGTAAAAGAAAGAATTTGGATGACTTCTTGAAACGTAATGACTAAAATAGCCACTGATAATAATGATCCACATAAAAGAGCTGCATAGCCCAGTATCATCATACTTACGTGCATCATTAGCCAATGGGATTGTAGAGCGGGTACTAATATTACGGATTGATGCATTTTGGTTAAAAGACCCGAAGTCGCAAAGCCTTGGGTAAAAATAACACTTGGTGCAATTATTGTACTTAAAAGGTTTTTCTCCTTTTTAAAAAAAAGAACCATATGAAAAATTGAAAAACCCCATGAAAGAAAGATTAGGGATTCATATAAATCACTAAATGGTAAATGTCCCGAAAAAAACCAACGAGTAATTAACAATCCCGTTACACAGAAAAAAGTTATTATCATGGCTTTTTTGGACAGATCATATAATCCTACAATTTCATTGACTAATAAGGTTATCAAATGAATTGAAATAACAATTGATATCAGGGAAAACGATATATGAGTTAATATATGCTCTAAAGTTGAAAATATCATATATAATGAAAAGAAAAATATCTATAATGAAAATAAAAAAGGTATGAATACTCGGAATAGAAATAGGGAATTGAATTCATTATAGGACTTATGATATGATTCTTTTCCAATTTTGAAAATAAAATAGAGGATGCCATGCCGCTACTCGGACTCGAACCGAGATGCTCTAGCACTGCTTCCTAAGAGCAGCGTGTCTACCAATTTCACCATAGCGGCTTACTCGAAATCATAATAACCAATTCTTTAGTCAATCGTCGAGATTGAATAAAGTAAAGTCCGATATTTATTGAGTACATTTCTAAACATTTATTATATAAATTGAGAATAAAAAGTAATTTCATTTTTTCGAATATTGAAAAGATATGAATAGAGAAATATATGATATATGGAATCATTTTATATTTAAGTAAAAGAACGTTTTGATTTCTATATTCATTTGTATTTTTTTTTCAATTTGGACTTTTTGAAATTAAAAAAAAAAGCACTGTTGAAACTAGAACTATCTAGTTCTGACTTCAATCCAGTAATGAAAAAGAGAATTCTTTTTTTGTAGTTGCTTATGACTCATTCAAAAAAATTAGATTATAGATCTATTTTGAATATATTATATATTATTCTATAATATATAATATATTCGAAATAGATGTTTAGTTTACTATTCTATAATAGTATTAGTATAAAATGACTATTAAACAATACTCTTTGAATCGAGCTAATTCATAGTATTCCAGTCCAACATTTTTATTTCTTACAAAAAAAACTTTTTGAGTTACCTGTAAAAATAGATTCAGCTAATGAAAAGGCTTTCAATGCTGCCGTATATCCTTTTTTTTTCCAAAAATTCTTACGAATTTTTTTTTTTGATATAGAAGTGCGTTTTTTTGGAACTGGCATACAAGTAGTATAGTTTTTTCGTTGCTATAGTTTGATGTGAAAGACATTTGTTCTGTAAATCAAAACGAATTATTCTGCAATTAGCCGTATGTCTTATCTATCTGAATTCACTCTTTCTTTTTTTTTTTCGATCAAAAGGTAAAGTAAAAACATTGAATATTAGAAACCTT
>Ga0193714_1000084_pt1 | contig 11897 bp, 9 predicted proteins | sample U2m1metaG_FD_143039 | JGI IMG/M metagenome (GOLD analysis project Ga0193714, IMG submission 143039) | Soil microbial communities from a riparian zone of the East river system, Colorado, United States - U2m1 | ecosystem: Environmental > Terrestrial > Soil > Riparian zone | place: USA: East River... | reverse complement strand
AAATTTCTCTCCTGGTTTATAATGGCTATAAGTTAATGGTAGACTGTTCGTCTTCCACACGAAGTGTGTCGATTCGATTTCGACTGGCCATATTTATTTATAATAAAAACATTTTAAATCAATAATTAATTTAATATTAAAAAACAATAACAACTATCACACATTTTGATGGACAAATAAATACTTAATCTTAACAGCTTTATATATAATTTATTTATCTTTATTACTTCTTTAGTATCTTTTAGCGCAGATTAAAAAGAGTTAGTAACTTAATTGGTAAAGGGTTTCCTTGTCGAGGAAATAGATGCCGGATCGAAGCCGGCCTAACTCGTAGGGAAAAGTTGCTATTGGTAAGGTAAGATATTTGCTAAATATTGTATATTTTTATACTTAGATGTTCAATTCATCTCTTTTCCGATTGTATTTACTAATATGTTTATTACATATAAAGAGTATAGTTTAATTGGTAAAATAAGAAGCTTCAAACTTCGTGTTTTCAGTTCAAATCTGAATGCTCTTGACGTTTATCTTTTTTTATGAAAAATAAAACTTTAATAATTAAACAAATAGTAATAATATGTTAAATATTAATTTTTCTAAAGATTCTTTAACTTAATCGGTAAAGTATACTTTTGATAAGAGTAGGTTTGGCGTTCGAGTCGCTGAAGAATCAATTGTTAAAGAGAATTGACCGAGCGGTTTAAGGTGGTAAGCTTGAAACTTATTTGATCATAAAGATCACATCCGTTCAAATCGGATATTCTCTGTCTACGGGTTAGAGCCAGGTTGGTTAGGCGCCTCATTTGGGTTGAGGAATTGTTATGTTCGAATCATAATAACCCGATTTCACTTTTTAGGTTTGCCGGCAGATGTGTTAGGCGTTACATATAATGGAAGAATAATTTATATTTAATAAACTATGTTTTTATTACTCTTAGTATTAATACCTTTAATAGGTATATTCATTTTATCCGCTGCTTTAACTTATAATATTACAGCACGTAATACAAAATTGTTAAAAATTACAGCTTTGGCTATAACAATTATAGATTTAATTATATCTTTAATAATATATATTTTATTTGATTGTAGTAGTAAACAATTTCAATTTGTCCAAGAACATTATCAAGTAAGTAATTTTGATTTTTACTTAGGTATAGATGGTTTGTCCATATACTTTGTGTTGTTAACAACTATAATAATACCTATATCAATAATATCTAACTGAAAATCTATAAAAGAAAATACAATTATTTTTTTGATAATAATTTTATTATTAGAAACTTCCTTATTAATAGTTTTTTTAGTATTGGATATATTATTATTCTATATTTTTTTTGAAAGCATATTGGCTCCTTTATTTATATTAATAGGGCTTTATGGTTCAAATGAAAAAGTAAGAGCTAGTTTTTATTTTTTCTTATATACTTTATTAGGTTCATTATTTATGTTATTATCTATAATAACGATGTTATCTTTAATAGGTTCTACGGATTTTGATGTTTTATCTAAAACAAATTTTTTATATAGTACTCAGTTGTTTCTATTTTATGGTATTTTTATAGCCTTTGCTGTTAAAACACCAGTCATTTATCTAAACAGTTGATTATTAAAAGCCCATGTTGAATCACCTTTATCTGGTAGTATAATTTTGGCAGGTATTGTTTTAAAATTGAGCCTATATGGTATTTTAAGATTAATCTTACCCTTATTACCTAAAGCTTTTATGTACTATACATATATAGTATTTTTAATAGGAGTTTTAACTATTATATATGCCAGTTTAAGCACACTTAGAACTATAGATGTTAAAGAATTAATTGCTTATTCGTCTGTATCTCATGCGGCTGTATATCTTTTAGGTGTATTTAGTAACACTTTACAAGGTATAGAAGGTGGAATTACTTTAGGGTTAGCACATGGTTTTGTTTCATCAGGTTTATTTATATGTGCTGGAGGTATATTATATGACAGATCATCTACAAGATTAATAACATATTATAGAGGTATTGCCCAAATAATGCCTTTGTTTTCTATACTATTTTTTATTTTATCTTTAGGTAATTGTGGTGTACCTTTAACATTAAATTTTTTAGGAGAGTTCATGTCTTTATATGGTGTTTTTGAAAGATTACCTTTAGCAGGAGCATTAGCATCTCTTTCAATTATATTTTCTGCAGGATATACTATATTTATGTATAACAGAATAGCTTTTGCCGGATCATTTTTTATTCATTTTTGAGAAAATTATATACCAGATTTAAATAAACGAGAATTTAATATTCTTTTAGTTTTAGTATTGTTCACTGTTATTTTTGGTATATACCCAGCTCCTATATTGGATGGTCTGCACTATTCTACTTATTCTGTTCTATTTACTTTTGATAGTTTAACTCTATAATAATTTTTGTTTTAATTTAAATCAGTAAGTAATTTTTTAACGTAAAACGGTGTTTACTGTTATTAATCTCTTTTATAATAAATTATTCTACATTAATAAGTACCGAATTTATTTCTTAAATAAAACAAAATCAATTAAAAACAAAAATGATATTAACTTTTCTTTTATTATTACTTTTTTCAAATGGTCTAACAATAAGACCAGACACATCAATTTTATACTCTAGAATAGGTTTATTAATAGTATTTTATAGTATTATATCTTCAATGTTGAGTTTTCACATAACTTATTTGCAAAAAGGAATAGGACTGTATAATGGACTATTCAACGTAACACCTATAACCCACAGCTTTCAAATCTTTATATTGTTGGTATGTGGTATAATATTATTAATGACAGGATTTTATCCGAGAAAAAAATATAAAGGTGATTCGACGTCTTTATCAGATACACTTACAAAGAGAGTAAAACAATATACAAGTATTTTAAATAAAGTATCAGAACAGTTTACTATAATAGAATATGCATTAATAATAATATTTGTAATAACAGGTGCAACACTTTTGTTAGCATCGGGTGATTTAGGTTCTATATACTTATGTATAGAATTACAAAGTTTTAGTTTATATATAATATCAGCTATGCATAGAAACTCTGAATCATCTACAGGATCTGCCCTTACATATTTTTTATTAGGAGGATTATCTTCATGTTTTATATTATTAGGTGTAGCATTAATATATGCTAATTCTGGTCTAACAAATTTAGATGGTATATATTCTATAATTTCAGATTCTGAGAAATATTTAAACTTTTCTACATGATATATGCATACTTATATATTTTATTCTTTCCTTTTAATATCTGTAGGATTTTTATTTAAAATAGCTGCTGCTCCATTCCATTGATGATCTCCTGATGTATATGATGGAGTACCAACAATAGTTACAACTTTTATAGCAATACTAGGTAAAATATCTATACTAGTACTTTTATTAGAATTATCTCATTATACTAGTACACTTATATATTCAGCTATACAATTATATTCATGAACTATAAGTCTATCTATAAGTTGTTTTTTTTCTCTTATAATAGGGACTATTTTAGGTTTAACACAAATAAGGATAAAAAGATTATTAGCTTATAGTACAATATCTCACATAGGTTTTATATTATTAGCTTTAATAGCTCATAATGTAGAGTCATATCAAGCTTTCATATTTTATATAATGCAATATATTTTAACAAATTTAAATGCATTTCTTGTTGTAATTGGTATAGGTTTTAGTTTATATTTGTATCATACAAACATATCAGAAAATAATAACTTGTCTGAAAAAAATAATTCTCCTATACAATTAGTTAGTCAATTAAAGGGATATTTTTCTATTAATCCTGTATTAGCTTTATGTCTGGCAATTAGTATGTTTTCATTTGTAGGTTTACCACCTTTAGCCGGATTTTTTGGAAAACAGATGGTACTAACTAGTGCTCTAGATAATAATAATGTCGTGTTAGTTATAATTGCAATACTAACTAGTGTAATAGGTGCTGTTTATTATTTAAACGTTGTAAAAACAATATATTTTGATAAAACTGATTATAAAAAATCTTATTTATTTGTCGAAGTTACACTCTCAAATTACTTATCTATTAGTATAGCTATACTAACATTAGGTATAACACTTTTTATATTGATGCCTAATGAACCCTTAAATTTATGTAGTTTGTTAGCCAGTTCCTTAAGTGAAACTATTAATTTTAATTAAATATACAAGCAATTATTATTTATATTAAAACAATTTATATATAAATATTTATATCGTAATTTTTTTTCATTTAGTAACAAATTAAACAGATTTAAAATAAATATAAATATATGACTAACTTAACTCGAAGTCAATTTCAAGCTCATCCTTTCCATTTAGTATCACCTTCACCTTGACCTTTAAACACAAGTTTTTGTTTATTAGCTACTACATTTAGTGCAGTATTAAGTTTTCAAGGTTTTGAAAAAGGTGTAAATTTATTATTTATATCTCTTATAAGTGTTGTTTATTGTATGTCTTTATGATTTAGAGACGTAATATCAGAAGGTACTTATATAGGAAATCATACATTAGCAGTACAACGTGGTTTAAGTATGGGAGTTGGTTTATTTATAGTATCAGAAGCATTATTTTTCCTTGCTATATTTTGAGCTTTTTTTCATAGTGCTTTATCACCTACAATAGAATTGGGGGCAAAATGACCACCTATGGGAATAGAAGCAATTAATCCTTTTGAATTACCATTACTTAACACTATAATTTTATTATCTTCAGGTGTTACAGTTACATATGCACACCATTCTTTAATACAAGGTAATAGAAGTGGAGCGTTATATGGATTAGTTTATACAATAATATTAGCTGTAATATTTACAGCACTTCAAGGTATAGAATATACAGTATCTTCTTTTACTATAAGTGATGGTACTTACTCATCTTGTTTTTATTTTGGTACAGGTTTCCATGGTTTACATGTTATTATAGGTACTGCTTTTTTATCTGTAGGTTTATGACGTATATTAGCTTATCATCTAACTGAAAACCATCACCTAGGTTTTGAGTCAGCTATTTTATATTGACATTTTGTAGATGTAGTATGATTATTCTTATATATTTCTGTTTACTATTGAGGATCTTAATATATAACAGTAAATATATATTTACGCAAAATGTTTTAAATTAAATTTTTGTAATAAAAATTATTATCTTAAACAAATATAACTAAATAAATAACCTAAAAAAATGAACAACATATTAATCATAAATATATGACTGGTCCCCGTGAGAAGTTGTTATTACTTGAATCAGACACTATTATTTTCAATGAAAATAATTTTTCAACTATGTACAAAAACTTTATAACAAAATATGATAATCCTGAACCTTGAGGTTTATTTTTCCAAGATAATGCTACTCCCCAAATGGAAGCTTTAGAAGAATTACATAATAATATTATGTTTTACTTAGCAATAATTATGTTCGCTGTAACTTGAATATTTGTGTCTATAATATTAAATTATACTAAATCACGTATATCCAATAAATACATGAATCATGGTACATTGGTAGAATTAATTTGAACTATTACTCCTGCTTTAATATTAATATTAATAGCTTTTCCTTCTTTTAAATTACTTTATTTAATGGATGAGGTTATAGATCCATCCTTAGTAATTTACGGTGAAGGTCATCAATGATATTGAAGTTATCAATATCCGGATTTTACAAATAATGATGAAGAATTTGTAGAATATGATTCATACATAGTACCTGAAAGTGATTTAGAGATTGGAAAACTGAGAATGTTAGAAGTGGATAATCGTGTAATTATACCTGAATTAACACATACACGTTTTGTTGTAGCTGGTGCAGATGTTATACATTCATATGCTTGTCCAGCATTAGGTATAAAATGTGATGCATATCCAGGACGACTAAATCAATCATCTGTATATTTAAATAGAGAAGGAACTTATTTTGGTCAATGTTCAGAAATATGTGGAATATTACACAGTTCTATGCCAATATCAATACAATCCGTTAAATTAGGTAAATTCTTATATTGATTATATGATCAAATAGGTTCTTAAAAAAGCTTATTACATATAACCTAGTTTTCAATAATAATTAATAAATATTCTTTTAAATATATACAAAAATATATAATAGATTGAAAATCTTAAAAAAAAAATTTTTAAGTTAAAAATCACATGTATATATATATATGTATAAATAAAACAAATAAATAAAAATGTTAAATATACAATCACTTATTGCAATACTAGAAGTAATACTTGTAGTAGTACCGGCATTATTAACAGTAGCATTTGTAACAATAGCAGAAAGAAAAACAATGGCAAGTATGCAAAGAAGATTAGGTCCTAATATTGTAGGATACTATGGTTTATTACAAGCATTTGCTGATGCCTTGAAACTATTATTAAAAGAATACGTTGGCCCAACACAAGCTAATTTAATATTATTTTTCCTTGGCCCTATTATAACTTTAATATTTTCATTGTTAGGTTATGCAGTAATACCTTATGGTCCTGGTCTTACTATAGCAGATTTAAATTTAGGTATATTGTATATGTTAGCTGTTTCTTCTTTATCTACATATGGTATTTTATTGGCTGGTTGATCAGCTAATTCAAAATATGCTTTTTTAGGTTCATTAAGAAGTACTGCTCAGTTAATTAGTTATGAACTAATATTAAGTTCTGCTATATTAGTAGTTATTCTATTAACAGGTAATTTAAATTTAACTATTAATATAGAGGCACAAAAGGTTGTTTTCTTTGTTTTACCTTTACTGCCTATATTTATAATATTTTTTATTGGGTGTATAGCAGAAACTAATAGAGCTCCATTTGATTTAGCTGAAGCAGAATCTGAATTAGTTAGTGGTTTTATGACAGAACATTCTGCTGTAATTTTTGTATTCTTTTTTTTAGCAGAATATGCAAGCATAGTTTTAATATGTATATTTACTAGTATATTATTTTTAGGGGGTTATCTAAAAATGTTTTCATTAGATTTTTTAATAAATGGGTTCTTTTTTTTTGATATTATTAATATAGACTTTTTAAAAAATATTTATACTGAAACAGATATTAGCTTTATTAATACATTATTAGATGGTTTAATTTCTAGCTTAATGTTAGGAATAAAATCCTGTTTAATGATTTTTGTTTTTATTTGAGCTAGAGCATCTTTACCTAGAATTCGTTTTGATCAATTAATGTCTTATTGCTGAACTGTATTATTACCTATAATAATTGCATTTATCATATTAGTACCTTGTGTAGTATACAGTTTATCTTTAATCCCTACTAATTTTTATTTAATTTAAATTAAATAATATAAATAATTCCATAAGCATACCTTATTATATCCCATTTAGGGTATTGATATATTAATGATAATATTATAATATTAAATATATGCCTCAATTAATACCATTTTTTTTCGTGAATCAAGTTATCTTTAATTTTTCTTTACTTTTATTAATAATATATATGTTTACTAAATATATTTTACCCAGATTCGTACGTTTATTAAAAAGCCGTTTACATTTAAATACTTTATAATATATTATCCTTAGTTTAATTTAATGATATAAAATATCATATCATTAAACTAAAAGGAGTAGGTAGTAGATGGTTTACCATTGGACTGCAAATCCTTATGAAGAGGTTCGATTCCTCCCTATTCCTTGTTTAATTAAATTACAGCATGTTAATTAAACAATTTTAAAAGCAAAAGAAAATACATTTATTTTAGTTCATAAGTTAATCTGTAATATATATAATGAAATTTTCACTAATCTTGTTTTTAATAGGGATATTAGGCTTTGTTTTAAACAGGAAAAATATAATATTAATGCTTATTTCAATTGAAATAATGTTATTATCTATAACACTTTTAATATTGATAAGTTCACTAAGCTTTGATGATATATTAGGTCAAACTTTTTCTATATATATAATAGCTATAGCCGGAGCAGAGTCTGCGATAGGTTTAGGTATATTAGTAGCTTTTTATAGATTAAGAGGAAGTATAGCAATAGAATATAAATAATGTATCTAGCTTTAATAGTGCTACCAATATTAGGATCAATAGTGTCCGGCTTTTTTGGTAGAAAAGTCGGAGTTAGCGGATCACAATTAATTACATGTACTTGTGTAATAATAACAACGTTTTTAGCTGTAATGGCATTTATAGAAGTAGGTTTAAATAACATACCTGTTACAATATATCTTTTTAGATGAGTAGATTCAGAAACTCTTAATATATCTTGAGGGTTTAATTTTGATTCATTAACAGTTTCTATGCTAATACCTGTATTAATTGTATCTTCTTTAGTACACGTGTATTCTATAGGATATATGAGCCATGATCCACATAATCAAAGATTTTTTAGTTATTTAAGTTTATTTACTTTTATGATGATCATACTTGTAACAGCAAATAATTTTCTATTAATGTTTGTTGGTTGAGAAGGTGTAGGAATATGTTCATATCTTCTAGTAAGTTTTTGATTTACTAGAATAGCAGCAAATCAAAGTTCTATGTCCGCGTTTTTAACAAATAGAGTAGGTGATTGCTTTTTAACAATAGGTATGTTTGCTATATTATGATCATTTGGTAATGTAGATTATTACACAGTATTTTCCTTATCTCCTTATTTTAATGAAAATGTTATTACTATTATTGGTATATGTTTATTAATAGGTGCTATGGCTAAAAGTTCTCAAGTAGGTTTACATGTTTGATTGCCAATGGCAATGGAAGGTCCTACTCCTGTTTCTGCATTAATACATGCAGCTACTATGGTAACAGCAGGTGTGTATTTATTAATGCGTACATCACCTTTGATAGAATACAGCTCCACTGTTTTAATTCTTTGTTTATGAGTAGGTGCTATTACTACCGTATTTAGTTCCCTTATAGGTTTATTTCAACAAGATATAAAAAAAGTTATAGCTTATTCCACTATGAGCCAGCTAGGTATGATGGTAATAGCTGTAGGTTTATCTTCTTATAATATAGCACTATTTCATTTAGTTAATCATGCTTTTTATAAAGGTTTACTATTTTTAGGTGCAGGTGCAGTAATACATGCAGTGGCCGATAATCAAGATTTTAGAAAATATGGAGGTTTAATAGCTTATTTACCATTAACATATTCAGTTATGTTAATAGCTTCTCTTAGCTTAGTAGCTATACCTTTTATGACAGGATTTTATTCTAAAGATTTTATTCTTGAATCAGCTTATGGGCAATACCACTTATCTAGTATAATAGTTTATTTTATTGCTACAATAGGTGCAATGTTTACTACTCTATACTCTGTTAAAGTTTTATACTTAACTTTTTTAACTAATCCTAACGGACCTCTGGTAAATTATAAACAAGGTCATGCTGCTCATGAAGCAGACGTATTTATGAGTATTCCTTTAATAATATTGGCTATATTTTCTATATTTTTTGGTTATTTAACTAAAGATATATTTTTAGGCTTGGGTTCTGGTTTTTTCTCAGATAATAGTTTATTCATTCATCCTTTACATGAAATAATGTTAGATACTGAATTTGCTGTGCCTATTTTATTTAAATTACTTCCTTTATTTTTTACTATAAGTTTAAGCTTAATATCTATAATATTTACTGAATTTTATCCTAAGTTACTTATAAAATTTAAATTATCTAGTATTGGTTATAATATATTCAGCTTTTTTAATCAAAGATTTTTAATAGAACTTTTTTATAACAAATATATCAGTGGTATTATACTTAAATTGGGTGGCCAAACTACTAAAGTAATGGATAAAGGTTCAATTGAGTTATTTGGACCATATGGTTTGGAAAAAAGACTAACAAACTTAAGTAAATCCATAGGTAATTTAAGTACAGGTGTAGTAACTTCATATGCATTATATATTTTAATAGGTTTAATATTTTATATTTCTATTTTATATTATGGTAAAACACCTGATAATTATTTAGAACTATTATTGATACTATTCGCTTTTGTTAATATTAATTCTAATTTAAAAGATTCCTATACTATAAATAGGAAACTTGCTAGTATAAACTAGGTTACTTGAATAATACAGGCTTTGTTTTTAAAAATAAAAACAGTTTATCCTTTAATAAAGTAAAAACCTATATAAAGTAGTAAAACAAATTACTACTAAAAATTTTAATAACCTAAAATAAGGTTTAATTGTCTAAAAAAGATAACATATTCATACACACATATAAATATACATGAGAATATTAAAAAGTAATTCTTTACTAAAAATGGTTAATTCATACGTAATAGATTCACCAACACCATCCAATATAAGTTATCTTTGAAATTTTGGTTCATTATTAGGATTATGTTTAGTAATACAAATAGTAACTGGTGTAATGTTAGGTATGCATTATACTCCTAATGTATTAGAAGCATTTGATTCAGTAGAGCATATAATGAGAGATGTAAATAATGGATGACTATTACGTTACTTACACTCAAATACAGCATCGGCTTTTTTCTTTATAGTATATCTGCATATAGGTAGAGGTATATACTATGGATCTTATAAAGCACCAAGAACATTAGTATGAGTTATAGGAACTGTTATTTTCATATTAATGATGGCAACAGCATTTCTGGGTTATGTTCTTCCTTATGGTCAAATGTCTTTATGAGGTGCAACTGTTATTACTAATTTAATGAGTGCCATACCTTGAGTTGGACAAGATATAGTAGAATTTATTTGAGGTGGTTTTAGTGTTAATAATGCTACTTTAAACAGATTTTTTGCTTTACATTTTGTTTTACCTTTTGTTTTAGCAGCTTTAGCTTTAATGCACTTAATTGCATTACACGATTCAGTAGGATCAGGTAATCCTTTAGGAGTATCAGCTAACTATGATAGATTACCTTTTGCTCCATACTTTTTATTTAAAGATTTAATTACAATATTCATATTTACAGTAGTTTTATCAGTATTTGTGTTTTTCATGCCTAATGTTTTAGGTGATAGTGAAAATTACGTTATGGCTAATCCTATGCAAACACCCCCTGCTATAGTACCAGAATGATATCTACTACCATTTTATGCTATATTAAGATCTATACCTAATAAATTACTAGGTGTAATAGCAATGTTTTCTGCTATATTAGCATTATTATCTTTACCTTTCACTGATTTATCTAAGTTAAGAGGTATACAATTCAGACCATTAAGCAAAATAGCCTTTTTCATATTTGTAGCTAATTTCTTAATATTAATGCAATTAGGGGCTAAACATGTAGAATCACCCTTTATAGAATTTGGTCAGATATCTACAGCCCTATATTTTGCTCATTTTTTAATAATTATACCATTTATAACATTATTAGAAAATAGTTTAATAGATTTAGCAACAAATTCTAAAAATTATGATTAATTATTTATTTACTTAAATTTTCACTAGATTTTTACTTTTAGATTTACTTTTTATCCTTAATATATACACATAATATGACAAGTTTAACATTTTTTTTTATATTTATACCTATACTAGCGCTAATATTATTAGCAGTTAATATAGTATTATCTCCTCATAACCCTTATCAAGAGAAAAATAGCGCATTTGAATGTGGATTTCACTCTTTTTTAGGTCAAAATAGAACACAATTCAGCATTTCTTTTTTTATTTTTGCATTATTATTCCTACTATTTGATTTAGAAATATTATTAGTATATCCATATATAGTAAGTGCATATTCTAATGGTATATACGGTTTAATAATTATGTTGGTATTTTTCTTCATATTAACGTTAGGTTTTGTATTTGAGTTAGGTAAAAATGCACTTAAAATAGATAGCAGACAAGTAAGTAGTTTTCAAATAAAAAACTGAAAGCAAATAGTTTTTATAAATAACTAGTTTTAAGGTAAATATATA
>Ga0193714_1000081_pt1 | contig 11983 bp, 9 predicted proteins | sample U2m1metaG_FD_143039 | JGI IMG/M metagenome (GOLD analysis project Ga0193714, IMG submission 143039) | Soil microbial communities from a riparian zone of the East river system, Colorado, United States - U2m1 | ecosystem: Environmental > Terrestrial > Soil > Riparian zone | place: USA: East River... | reverse complement strand
GATCATTTTCGCGAAAAGTGGCGGTGAGGTGCAACTGCTGCAAGTTAAAGTGGCGTAAACGCCCTGCTTGCGTTTGTTAGCGGCTCGCCTCTCGAAAGCGAGCACCACTTTCATGCCCGAGTTGCCGAAAACTTACGATCCGAAAACAGTCGAGCCAAAATGGTATCAGCGCTGGCTCGACGCAGACGCATTTCATGCCGATGCCAAATCGACGAAGCCGTCGTTCTCGATTGTTATACCACCCCCAAACATCACTGGCGTTCTCACGCTCGGTCACGTCCTTAACACTACCATTCAGGATATTCTGGCGCGGCATGCGCGGATGCAGGGACGGGAAGTGATGTGGCTGCCTGGGATGGATCACGCTGGAATCGGCACGCAGACGGCAGTCGAGAAATGGTTGCGCAAAAATGAGGGGGTGACCCGGCGCGATCTCGGCCGCGAAGAATTCCTGCGCCGGGTTCTGGAATGGCAGGACAAACATGGCGGCATCATTATTCAGCAGCTGAAGCGGCTAGGCTGCTCCTGCGATTGGTCGCGGCAACGCTACACCTTTGACGCGGATTACATCCGGGCGGTTGAGAGAGTGTTTGTCGATCTTTACCAGAAAAAACTGATTTATCGGGGGCGGCGCATGATCAACTGGGACCCTGCGGCGCAAACGGCGCTGTCAGACGAGGAAGTCATCAGCAAACCACAAAAGGGAAGTCTGTATTTCGTTCGTTATGAAGTCGTTGATGAACCCGGCCGCTTTCTTGAAGTAGCGACCACGCGCCCGGAAACGATCATGGCTGATACCGCGGTCGCGGTTCATCCTAACGATAAGCGGTACACGGACCTCGTCGGCAAACAGGTGTGGCGTCCGCTTGCACGCGAGGAACTTCCGGTTGTCGCGGACGAGGCGATTGATCCCGAATTTGGGACCGGCGTTCTAAAGGTAACGCCAGCTCACGACATAGTCGATTTCGAGGTCGGCCAGCGCCACAAATTGCCGATTATCGACGTCCTAACAGAAAATGGACGGATTAACTGCCCGGCGGTACCAGAATTGCATGGGCTCGATCGCTTTGAGGCGCGCAAACGTGCCGCCGAAATTTTGCAAGAACGTGGGTTGCTGGCAAAAACCGAGCCCTACGAGAACAACGTTGGCTTTAGCGATCGCAGCGAAGTCCCGATCGAGCCGCGCCTGAGCGAGCAGTGGTTTCTGCGGTATCCGAAGACGAAGGAAGCGCTCGCGGTCGTGCGCGAACATTTGATTCGGTTCTATCCGGCACATTGGGAAAAAGTTTACGCGCAATGGCTGGAGAATATTCAGGACTGGTGCATCAGCCGGCAAGTCTGGTGGGGGCATCGCATACCGGCGTGGTATTCGAGGGAGAGATCGGAGATCAGAGATCAGGAGTCAGAAATTTATGTTGGGATCGAGCCTCCGGCCGATCCGGAGAATTGGAGACAGGATGAGGACACGCTCGATACCTGGTTTTCCTCGTGGCTTTGGGCCTATGAGACGATGGATCCGGAGACACGCGCGAAATTCTATCCAACGTCTGTTCTCGTCACCGGTCCGGACATTATTTTCTTCTGGGTTGCCCGGATGATCATTGCCGGACTGGAATTCAAGCCCGGCAAATCCGAACGCGATCAGGACAACATTCCGTTTCGCGACGTTTTCTTGACCGGAATCATTCGCGACAAGCAGGGGCGTAAAATGTCGAAGTCACTCGGTAATTCACCCGACCCGCTGGATTTGATTGCGAAATACGGAGCGGATGGTTTGCGCTTCGGTTTGATGCGAATTGCGCCGAGTGGGCAGGACATTCGCTTCGACGAAAAACAGATCGAAGAAGGGCGGAACTTTGCCACCAAACTGTGGAATCTGGCGCGTTTCCGCCAGATGCACGGCCCGTCGAATCCAAACCCGAAATTGAAAGAGAGCGAGCTCTCGATCTACGCCATCGAAGCGCTGGCGCGTTTGAGCGAAACTATCGGCGCGGTTCAAACCGCGTATCAGGACTATCAATTCAATGCCGTCGCCCAGCAGCTATACGATTTTGTCTGGGGCGATTTTTGCGATTGGTTCGTCGAAGCGGGCAAGACGGACATCTTCGGCGAAGACACAGCGCGCAAGGAATCGACCCTGGCGACGATGGATTACATCCTGTCGGCGATCATTCGTCTCCTCCATCCCTTCATGCCGCACCTGACGGAGGAGCTTTGGTCGTTGATGGGATTCGGGACAGGAAAAAATGAATTTCTCGATTTCGCGCCACTGCCATCAGCGATGGCTTTAGACGAATCAATCCAGGCGAAAGCGCGAACTCGGGCAGGTGCGATTTACGAAACGGTAGAAGCGGGGCGAAATCTCAGGGCGGAAGCCCGAGTCCCATCAAATCAAAAAGCAAAATTCGCGCTCCGTTCTAACGAATCGTGGGCAAAAGAGGAAAGTGCGACCATCGCGCGTCTGCTCAACGCGGAATCGCTCGAGGTCGAGGCAAATTTCCAAACGCCGTCTCGCTCGTCGGTAGCAGCGACAAAATTGGGCGAACTATTTTTAATTGCGGGCGAGACGGATCGCGCGATAGAACGCGAGCGTCTGGACAAGGAGATAGCGAAACTGGAAGCGGAATTAAAAGCAACGGAAGCAAAGCTGGCGAATGCGTCCTTTATCGAGCGTGCCCCGAAGCAAGTGGTGGAGGAACACCAGCGTCGCCGCGCCGATTTCAGCGCCCGATTGGCGCAGCTTCGGAAGGCACGAGCGTCCCTGGATTAAATACGACGCGATAGGAATGCAATTCCGCCCTACGTTGTTCGAAAAGTGCTTTCAACTCCGGCGTGTAAGAGCTGCCGTCATATTCTCGATTCAGTTCGAGCCAGAGACGGCCGTTCGGCGCGAGGTGGCCCGCGGCATCGCTTAGGAAATAATCCCATTCCGCCGGGCCCCAAAGTTTGTCGCTCTTGTGATTATTGAAGCAAATCAGATAGGCCGTGATGATGTCGAATTTACGGTCGAATTTTGGTAACGGTTGAAACGCTTCGATCCGCGCAATGGTGCGAGGAATTTGCAGTAGCTCGATAAGCTCGCGAAACATCGGCAATTCATCCAGATCGAGGCCGAGAATTTCGTGACCGAGTAATTTGTTGATGTAGAGAAAATAACCGGCGCCGCAGCCGAGATCGAGAATGCGCGAACGCGGAGCATAATCGAGCCCCAGCTCGCGCACCCGCTGCAGATTGGTTCGAATCCAATGCTCGAGATCGAGATACTTCGGCGGCGCATCGCCCGGATCGTCCACCGCATATTTCAGCCTGATTTCCTCGAAGCGCCGGGCGTCGATTGACTTAATAATTGCGCCGGTGGTAATGCGGGCCGGGAAACGGCGGTTGCGCACGATCGCACGCGTGTGCCGTCGCGCGCTGTCGAACGCTTCGCCGGTAAGGATTTTTCCGAGTTTCTGGGAGAGCCGCAAGGGCGGTTGGTAACGCAGCGGAACGGTCCTGTCAACGTCTGCCTATGGTGGCGAAATTGAGGCGGTGCGGTACACTACCAGAACGTGAGCTTGTGGAAGAAATTGCTCTGGATCGCGGTAACGCTACTTGGGCTCGGGTCGATTGCGATTCTGGCGATGTCCCGGGGTGAGCAAATCAACGCGCTCTGGATCATCGTCGCGGGGTTGTGCGCCTTCGCGATAAGTTATCGTTTCTATTCGAAGTGGCTCGCCAGCAAGGTGCTTTTGCTGAACGATCAACGCGCCACTCCCGCTCTGGTGCAAAACGACGGCAAAGATTTTGTGCCGACGAATCGTTGGATGGTTTTTGGACATCATTTCGCTGCCATCGCCGGGCCAGGCCCGTTAGTCGGACCGGTGTTGGCGGCGCAGTTCGGATTTTTACCGGGCACGCTTTGGATCCTGATCGGGGCGACCCTTGGGGGCGGCGTACACGACATGATTGTGCTGTTCGCCTCGGTGCGGCGGCGCGGAAAAACCCTCGGGCAAATGGTGAAGGAAGAGATTGGGCGCGGGGTGGGCGCACTCGCATTGATCAGCGTGCTCGCCATCATGATCATTTTGCTCGCAGTACTGGCGCTGGTGGTGGTGCAGGCGTTGGCAAAAAGTCCTTGGGGTGTCTTCACCATCGCGATGACCATTCCCATCGCTTTGCTCATGGGCGCAGGATTGCGCAGTGGCCTTTTCAATGTCAGCTGGATTACCGCCTTCGGAATCGTGGGGCTTTTTTTTGCTGTGTGGGGCGGACAATTTCTTGGGAATTTCCCGGCGCTCGAAGCCTGGTTTCGGCATAGCGATCGATGGCTGGCCTGGGCGATTATGGCTTACGGCCTGGCGGCGTCGATTCTGCCGGTGTGGATGTTACTGACCCCACGCGATTATCTCAGCACCTTTCTGAAAATCGGCACGGTCGCCGCCCTCGCCGTGGCGGTGTTGTTGATTCACCCTGTGCTGCAAATGCCGGCGCTAACAAAATTCATCGATGGAAGCGGATTGGTTTTCGCCGGACCGGTTTTTCCTTTTGTTTGCATTATCGTCGCGTGCGGTGCTGTTTCAGGGTTTCATTCGCTCATCGCTTCGGGAACAACGCCGAAGATGCTGGAACGCGAATCACGGATTCGAGACATCGGTTACGGCGCGATGATTACCGAAATGATGGTCGCGTTAATGGCGATGATCGCGGCATGCGTGATTCAGCCGGGCGAATATTTTGCCATCAATACCAAAGGCGCGCCGACGGAAGTAGTGGCGAAGGTTTCGGCCGCCGGCTTTCCAGTAACCGAGCCGCAAATGGCCGATCTGGCGCACAATCTCGGCGAGCAAACAATGTTTAACCGCGCCGGCGGCGCACCGACTTTTGCCGTCGGCATGGCGCACATGTTTGCGCGCGTTTCGGCCAGCCCGACGGCGCTGGCGCTGTGGTATCACTTTGCCATCATGTTCGAGGCGTTGTTTATCCTAACGACAATTGACGCTGGAACGCGGGTGGGAAGATTTCTGCTGCAAGATTTGCTCGGAAATTTGTGGCGGCCGTTGGGCAACACGCGCTCATGGGCCGCGAATTCATTCGCCAGCATGATACTGGTCGCGGCCTGGGGCTGGTTCTTGTATCAAGGTGTGATCGATCCACTCGGCGGCATTAACACCCTTTGGCCACTCTTCGGTCTGGCGAACCAGTTGCTCTCGGTGATCGCGCTCTGTCTCGGCACCACATTGCTGATCAAGATGGGGAAAGCCCGGTATCTCTTTATTACAATTGTTCCGCTGCTTTTTATGGCGGTGGTCACGTTTTCAGCCGGTTACATGAAGATTTTCTCGGCGGACCCAAATCTGGGTCTTCTGGCCGGCGCGCGTTTAGCGATTCAGAAAAGCGCCGCAACAGATGCCGGGGCCGCGGCAGTGCTGATTCGGCAGGCGACGATGTATCGGATCGACGTTTTTGTTGCTGCAAGCTTTCTCGTGCTCGTGCTCCTGATCGTAATCGGTTCCGCAGTTGAGTGGTATCGACTGCTCGTTGGCCACAAACGAGTCCAATTACACGAGAGTGAATTCGTGCCCTTGGCCGAAGTAGCAACGGAGCTGATCAAACAACCTATTAGTCGGTCTTTGGTGCAGACCTAAAATTCGGTAGCGGGCCTACTGTGTGTCGTGAATCGGACGAAAGGCATGGTTGAAGACGTAGTCTGCCACCTTTTCTCCTTGCCTGATGCCTGCAGTCTTGTCGAAGTGCCAATGGATGCCGAGATAAATGCGGCTTTGGCCATTCTCGTCTTCAGCCTGCGACAGGGTCGAAAAGCTGCGCGGCATGTAGGTGCGAACATTGCCTTGGTCATCTTTAGTCACGCCATTGAATTCATCCGAAACAAAGGTAAAGCCAATGTGATCGGTCCCATAAAAGCGACGGATCGTTTCGAAGAGCGCGCCTCCCAATCCAGCGTGGCCAGAAGGATAAGCAGGGAAGGGCGGAGTAAAGTTTGGCCCGACCAAATTGCTCGCCGGCGCGCCTAACGGCATGAAGGTGGGATCGCCGATTGTGGCATCATTGCCATCGCCTGCCCCGGTCGGCCCTGTTCCGGGGTCGGATTCGCGAATGGCGGTAATCGGCCGCCAGAAATCGTAGTGGTATTTCGATTCCCAGACGGCTATGGCGGTATCGGCCATTGCGACATTGACCAAGGCGAGCAGACGAGCCAATTGCAGGGGGGGGAGCTTAGTCTGATTCGCAATATGGACGGTTATCTGATTGTAGAGTCGCGGCGGTGCGCAAAGACTTGGCGTTCCGTCATACGCCCAAAAGGTGCCGATGAATGTTTGCTCAGGAGTTCGTTGCGTAGCGGTATGAATGCCATCGCCACCAAAATTCTTCGCTTCATTATAGGCAGTGATGTAGGCAGCGCTGGTCAGGGCCGGCGGCGGCGGCGCGAGGAACTGGCTGGCTGACTTTATCACGAACGGTTTGCATCCGCCCCAGTGCGCTCCGAGCGCAATAGGAATCAGACTGATCGGATCCTGCCGCCAGTGTCCGGGAAGGCCGCTGGTGAAATAGTCAATGCCAAGCCGAGGTTCGGGTATTTGAGCACCGTCTCCGACGCGCGTTGCGAGGACGGCTGCAGCGATTTGTTTCCCGAACACGATCCCGTTGTTTTTCGGGGGCGCGCCTGGTATCCCTAGCAGATCATCGGCGAGGTCCTGATCAAAGGCTGCCTTTTGCGATGGATAAAGGGAAACGAGGGTGTCGTGCGCCGCCTGTGCGACAGCGGCTGCGGTTGAAAATGGGTGCGGGGCAGACTGAATTCCGGTGAAGCTCTGGTATTGGCTCGTTGCTGCATTGATGGCGTCAAAAATCGCAACGTGAACAATGGCCATGGCGCGGCTGGCGCGGCCGGGGCCGAGTTGTTCGCCAAAGGTGCGATGTTCGCCCGGTGCAACCGGCGTATGGTCTAGGCCGGTAGCGTCGATCGCGATCTGATTCCAGCGGTGAACGGGATCGCGCGCGAACTTTTGGGTGTTGTTAGCTAGGTCCGGCTGAGAATGAAACAGGGGGCCGTAAGCCTGAGGAAAAGTGCCGGCGGGGCCTCGAGCAAAGGCGGTGGAGGAAATGGCGAATAACAATAGCGTTGAGAATTTCATAGAAGAACGAGAAGGACTGAGGTTTATAAGAATAAGGACAAGGCGAGACCTTGTCGCGCTTCAACCGAAAACTCAACCGAAAAAATTGGTTTTCGAAAAACTATTTCCGGCGCAGCGGGACGATGATTTCCTGATCGTGGCGAAGAAGGACGACGTGGCCGTCATTGATCGCTTTCACGGTGATCTGATAGATTTGAGTCCCCAGCTGCAAGCCAAATTGCTGGCCTTCGCTCATCGTTCGCCCGTTAATGATCGCGTAATGCGCTTTTGGATCGAGCGTGATCGATGAGACGACAAAAGATGACGGAGGAATAGCCGGTCCCGCGTGGTCCGGCCCAGTCTTAGCCATTTTCGGAGCTGGCTTCCATCCGATTGGCCAAAACGGATTGCGCTCGTTCGCTTCGACATTGAAGGAGGACTTATGCTTCAATTCCATCGAAGGCGTCTCGTCTGCCAGCAAAATGCTGCTGCAGGTCATCAGGCAAAGGTAAAACAGCTTCTTCATTTCTTGTCGATGATAGTGGAGGCGGTAAAGCCGGTCTCCTGCATCTCAGGGTCATTCGCGGCGGCGTGAATACGTAATCGCCGGATCGACAGTAGCGGATTTGAATTCTCCAGAAGGGCAATTGCTTTGCCCAAGCTCTCAAAGTCGGCCTGGGGCAGATCGACGATCCAGAGATAGCGATTCCAGCCAGCGAGTTCCTTTTCTTTAAACGCGCTGCTGGTTTCGAGCCGGGTCGTTACTTTGTCGATTTGCTGGCCACCGAAAAATGTTTTCATTCGCGGGGGAAACCATGCGATCGGTGCACCATCGGGGCTAAGCGCGCGCAGGGCATCGTAGCGGACGGTAGCGGCATGCGCACTCTCCTCCAGTTTTGTCGATTTCGATATCTCAGCCTTGGAGGTCGCAATTTTCTGCTCGAGTTCGTTAATTTTCCCCTGGATCGAATTCCGGCTATTGTTCAGCGGCCCGAGGAAGAATGTAAAATAGACGTAGAGCAGCCCGATCAAGCCAAATCCACCGAGCATCAGTCTCTTGGTTTGTTCCTTATTCAAGTTAGGAGTCCTCCTTCTTGGGCTTGCTTCTTCGCTCAGAGGGCGCCGCTTCCGCCGGCTTGGGGAATGGGTCCAATTCGACCATGACGACAAAATGAGCGGTGGTTACGTTATTGCCACCCACTGAGACGGTCGTATCGAGGTCTTCCAGAGTTTTGAATTCGACTTTTACGCTTGATTCCTCCTTGCCGATCTGTTCGAGCAACATTTGGCGGAAGTCTTCTGCTACTCCGCGCGGCTCCCGTCCACCAGCCACGCCATCAAGGGTTATGGTGATGCCTTTATCGTCCTCGACTGTGCCTTCGAGGGATGTGATCTGGATATTCGGCGTTACACAATGCGCCACCTTCTCCAGCAGAGGAGCCCAGTAGAAACGCCTATCAATGAGTGTGTCGAGCGTTTTGGTCGTGCTAATGATGCCGTTCAGTTCCTCGGCACGCTTTTGCGCGGCGGTGACCTTCGGCTCGACTTTGGCCCATTCACCCTGCACCCCGTTAAGATGGCGCTTGCTGTCCAGAACCCGATAGCCAGTCCAGAGATAGTTCAGGAGCAGCAAGGCGGCGAGGCCAATGCCAGCATAAATGCTCAGCTTCAGGGGATCGCGTTGTCGCTGCCGCTGCTCGAGGATTTCTTCGTGGAGAAGATTTAATTGCAGGGGCATGACGCGTTACGTTCGCAGGTATTCGAATGCCGCCCCGCAGGCGACGTTGAGCGAGACAAATTCCTGCTGAAGGTTTTTGCGTTTTGCCGCCGGCAATGCGACCTCGCAGTTTTCGAGGGGATCCCAAATCTCACAGGGCAAGCCGAGCTCATCACTCAGGGTCTGCAGAATCATTTCTGCGCGCGATAATCCGCCGGAAACGTAGAGGCGATGGATGGAGGTTTCATGTTGCCCCTCAAAGAAGCCCATGGAATTGCGCACTTCGGTGCAAAGGCGTGAAAGAGTGTTACGGCAAATATCAGCCATTCCGGGATCGCCTTGCTGGATCATGAGATGGGCGGCGTTGGCGTCGAGCGCGCCGTCGGCAGTGAGCGCCTGGGTAAAATGTTTGCCGCCGTAATCGAATGCGCGAGTCAGGGTGAGCTCGCCGTTACAACCGATCAGCACTGTGCTTTGCAAATGACCGAGATCGAGCAAGAGAAAAGCTTCCTTCTGGTGGACGTCCGGATAGGCAACTTCGAACGCGTTAAAAGAACAAACCTGCGCCAGTTGCATTAGCTCTAACGACAAGCGGGTTTTCGCCATCGCTTCGGAGATTTCTTTAACCTTTGAACGCAACAGCCCGCCGACAAGATAACGAGTCTGCGTTGTTGCCGGGGCCTGGACCTGAACGGCAACAGCCCGTTCGCCTTCGCCAGATGTGCCATTAGCACCCGAGATGCCGTTGGAAATGCTTGCGACATCGAGCACAAAATCTTTGCAATCCTGGTTGAGCATGCTCAGCCCGTTATAGCGTAGAGCATTGCGGAGAAGCGCCGGCGGCGTGTTCGGCTGCTCGATGATTCGCAGAAGTGAGCCCGGCTCAGACACGGCCAAGGCACAGCTCTTAGTATAGCCGCCGAGATCCTTTAACAGCTGTTTGATATGCTGTGCCACGTCATCGGCCGTCGTCACTTCCTCGGGCACTTCGTGCGAAGCAAAGCTGGTCAGGGCATAGCGCGTCTCGCTCTTCTTGTTCAACAGCACCGCCTTATAAGCGCGCTTGCCAAGATCGATGCCAATGACAGAATTTCCGCGTTTCGCCATGGGTGATTCTGGTGGTTGTAGCGGGAAACGTGCCTGCCACCTTGCAAATTGCGGCGCGTTTCCCTCTGCGTCCGGTCGCAAAACCAAGCCTTGCAATCACGGCGGCTCCGCAGAGCGTCGCCCTACCAAGGATTATTGAGCGGGTAATTGGTAGGGCGAGGCTCTGTCGAGCCGATGGAGATTGGTAAGGTATCGGGTAAAAAGCCCTCGCCTCGATCACCCAATCAGGCCGCCGCAGCCGAGGATGGGCGGTAACCAAAAAAACCGCGCTGCTTGATGATCTGCGTCACTTCCGGAGGCACCATTTTTTCCCAAGCGCTGTCACCGGTCTGCAATTTGGTAAGCGCGTCCGGTGGGAAAATCGTGAGGTATTCCGGGTGATAATCGGTGATCTCGACGATGAAATTGTTATCCATAATGAATTGGAAAAGCGCCTTCAGGTTGGGAGGGACCTCGATTTGACTCGCGGTGATGATTTTGCCACTCTTTTCGTCGATCATCGGATAAACGTAGAGTTTGAGCGCACCTTTGAACATCCGTCCCAGCGCTTCCAGAATCCCGCCTTCCAGATTTAAATAATATTTCTCGTCGAAGATTTCCATCAAACTAGGCACCCCCATGACCAGCCCAACTAGCTTGCTGGTATAACGCGCCAAGTAACCGGAGAGGCGATAGTATTCGCCAAACTTCGAAATCAAGACTGTGCGCCCCAGCGCGCCCAGGATATCGACCCGCGCCAGAAAATCGGCGTGGTTCAGTTGGCCTTCCGCCAGCAGATTCTCCAATGTCATTTCCATCAGGACCAGGACTTCAGATTCGTCGCAGCCAGATTCACGAAGGAACTTACGGCGCGCGCCGTCGAGCATGTCATTGGTGGCGTAAGTAACCGGCCGAAAACTGCCGCGCTCCACCAGGATCGCGTTTTTATAAAACACTTCGGCTGGTTGTACTGTTTCACCATCCGCCCGGAACATAACCGCGTCGGTCAATCCCTGGCTAACGAGTTGTAGACTCATTAAACGATTATCGACCTGGGCAAAGGCCGGCCCGGAGAATTTGATCATGTCCACCTCAATCCGGCCGGGGGCGAGATTTTCCTGCAGCGACGAAATCAACTCTTCTGCCTTCGCATGATAAAATGCGCCGTAAATCAAATTCACTCCAATAACGCCCAGCGCTTCCTGTTGTTCGACGTTCCCTTCATCCAGCATCCGCACGTGGACAATGATCTGGCTTGGTTCCCCGCGGAAATCGGTTTGAAAACGGACTCCGAGCCAGCCGTGTGCTTCGTTGTGTTGTTTGAAACTGCGCGCTGCCACCGTGTCGGCAAAAACGAAAAATAAACGTTGCGCACCAAGCGTTTGATCGAGGCGTTCAATCAATAATTTGTATTCGTGATCGAGCATGGTCCCGAGACGAATCCGACTGACGTAGCGGTCGGTTGGACCGTAGATCGCGTCGCTGAAGGTCATGTCATACGCCGACATTGTTTTCGCGATGGTCCCGGAGGCGCCGCCTACATGAAAAAAGCGACGCGCTACTTCCTGCCCCGCGCCAATTTCAGCAAAGGTCCCATAGCGCTTGGCATCGAGATTAATCTGGAACGCTTTCTTATTCGTTCCGACATCCATCTCGGCTTTCACAATTTTCAAGATGTCGACATTTAGCGGGCTTCTCAACCGCCGAGTTCGCGGCCGCCGGAAAGCCTGTCATCCCGAGCAAAGTCGAGGGATCCCGATGCGAAATCTTAAAGTGTGCGCCGCGGGATCCTTCGACTTCGCTCCGCTCAGGATGACCCGTGATAGAGCGCTATGGAGGGGCGAGCTCTGCGAGTCCGCGGTTGTCAAGAGCGTGGCAGAGCTCCGCTCTCCGTTCCTGGAGCTCGTCCTACCCGCGTGTGCCCTACCCGCGTGTGCCCTACAACCGCACCCTTTCCACCGCGTTCGCCGCTATCCAGCCGCGCTGATCATTCGGCAGCGCCGCGTAATTCCAGTCACCGCGCTCCTCCAAAATCACAACCTCGCTTCCAGGTGGCAGAGCCAGA
>Ga0193714_1000078_pt1 | contig 12004 bp, 12 predicted proteins | sample U2m1metaG_FD_143039 | JGI IMG/M metagenome (GOLD analysis project Ga0193714, IMG submission 143039) | Soil microbial communities from a riparian zone of the East river system, Colorado, United States - U2m1 | ecosystem: Environmental > Terrestrial > Soil > Riparian zone | place: USA: East River... | reverse complement strand
CCGTTCAGCGCCAGCACAGAAGCGCGCTCGAAGTACAATTTTGATCCATCAACCCCTCGATTTGCCGCCGGGACCAATGCCAACGCGCGATCATAATAAGTAATCGCCTCCGAGTAGCGATGGCGAAGGACAGCAACATAGGCCTGGAGCGTGCGCAGTTCTGACGAGTTCGGAGTAACCCGTTCCAGGGCCTCAAGCGTCTTCGCGACCGTCGTCCAGTCCTGTGCGCGCACAGCCTTCTCCAGCCGCTCAGACTGTTCGCGAGCAATCTTTTCTTCTTGGGAGTGCGGGACCGACCAAGCCGAGCCCCACCCACGGTCCCGTTCGTTGGCAGCCAAAAGCTTGCTTCCACCGGCAAGCACCATCGCCAAGGCAATTCCGGGTATTAGGGGTCGAAAAAACACGGGCGGGTTGGTAGCAAAAAGTGCTGCCGTAGTAAAGAGCAGGTTTTGGGCAAAACAGCAATCTCACAATCCCGTTGGCAGACTGATAAATTCCCAATCAAGCTGGAATTTTCTCGCGAGACGGGCCGCCAGGGCTTTGACGCCGAAAGTTTCAGTGGCGTAATGACCAGCGAGCAAAAGGTTGATGCCCAGTTCTTCGGCGGCGATCGCAGCCCAGTGCGGCGCTTCGCCGGTAATGAAAGTGTCTATTCCTTCCGCCGCGACGCGTTCGATCTCACTGCCCGCTGCACCAGTGATGACGCCGATAGCCTGAGTGTTTTTCGAGCCCGATGCGATGGTTTTTACCGGACCGGCCACCGCCTTTTCCAAGCGCTTGATTAATTCGCTCAGTACACCGTCGGCCAACGCGCGTCGTCCGAGCAATGATCCTTTTTCTTCGAAAAACGGCTCTGATTCTTCGAACCCGAGAGCGCGCATGAGTAAAATGTTGTTCCCAACTTCCGGATGCAGATCGAGTGGGAGATGAGCGCTGTAAATCGCGATATCATTTTCGAACGTGAACTTCAGTTGCCGCCGCAACGTTTTGGTCACGGGACGCAGGCCCGGCCAAAACATTCCGTGATGAACAATGAGCAGGTTAGCGCCGCACTTCGCGCATTCCTGCAATCCGCGGCTGGAGAAATCCACCGCCGCCGCAATTTTCTTTACCTTGCCGGAATTCTCCAGTTGCAGGCCGTTGAGTGCATTCTCGTAATCCTGAATTTCGCCAAGCCTCAAATAGGAATCGCAATAACCGACGATCTCGTTCAGAGCGGCCATATCATGACTTTGCCAAGGAGTGGAAATTTTGGAAGCGAGTTTGCTTGACGCTGCCACAACTCTTGTAAGTCTTATTTGCTTTGATGGAATACACAGACGCTCCTTCCACTCAAACCGCGGACACAATGCTTTGTCCGAATTGTGGTCAGCGTCTGCCGAAAGACGCGCAGGCCTGCGATCGTTGCGATTGGAAACGGGAGAGCCCCGTCCAGACAGCGGAGGGCACGGCGAGCGACGCAATGGCGGCCCTGCTCAGCATCGTCCCCGGGCTCGGCCATGTTTACAAAGGTTACCGCGGCATCGGACTTCTGTTTGCCATTGGGACGTTGATCGTCCTCGGATTCTCCGGCCTGGCCGCGATCGCGAGCGCGGGGTTCGGGCTCGGGCTCGCCGTCTTCTATTGGGTCGGCGTTGCCATGCATGCCTACGCCATCAAAGACCGCGTCGTCCCATCGGAGAAAGACGAAGGCGAACAGTATTGATGTGATTGGTTGAGCCGCTGCCTCGCACAGCGGTAACCATCTGCTCAGCGCCAAAGGACCCGGATTTTGGTCTCGGTCGTCTGCTGATGCGGTAACGAAGATTTTGCGTGTGTGGCGAGCTGGATTCGGTGAAGAATTCCGAACGGTCGCATGTCGCTCAGCATTGTTTTTATCTGCCTCGCGCTCGTTGTCGGGATTTATTTTTATAATAACCCGCTCAAGCATGGGCCGTGGTTTTTGAGCCGGCGGTTTATTAACTGGTTCCCGCTCGGGATGACCTACGCGTTCCTTTACATGGGACGCTACAATCTCACCGTCGCGAAGAACGCCCTCGGTTCCCTTATGTCGAACGAAGATTTCGGCCTTATCTTCGCAGCCGGGACAATCACCTACGCGTTCTCGTTTTTGATCAACGGGCCGCTGGTTGACAAAATTGGCGGGAAAAAGGGAATTCTCATCGCTGCGCTGGGGGCGGCGGCGGCGAATGTCGGCCTCGGTGTCATCACCTGGCTGGTCCTGACCAATCGCATTCACGTGCGGTTGCTGCTGATTTTTTCGGTGACCTACGCGCTCAACATGTATTTCCAGAGCTACGGCGCGGTCTCGATCATCAAAGTCAAGGCCCATTGGTTTCACGTGCGCGAACGCGGCGTGTTCGGCGCAATTTTTGGAACGCTGATCTCGTTCGGCGTTTATTTCGCGTTCGATTGGGGCCAGGCGATCATCAACATGACAAAACTTAATGCCCCAATGCCGACGAGCGCAGTGGAACGTTGGCTGCGCGCGATTTTCGTCCCGCCCGGCCTAACGATGGACGCGACGTGGGCGGTGTTCTTTGTTCCGGCTGCGATCCTGACGGTGTGGGCGTTGCTCGATATCTGGCTCATTCGCGATACGCCCGAGCACGCCGGTTTTGCGCACCTCGATACGCACGACGCTTCTTCCGGTCACATGCACGAGGAATACAGCGCGCTCGACCTGCTCAAGATGGTTTTCCTCAATCCCCTGATCGTAATGTTCGCCTGCGTCGAGCTGACTGCAGGTGTGCTGCGCAACGGCATCATGCAGTGGTACACGATCTTTGGGCACGACGTGACACAAGCGGGAGCCGAAGCGATCCTGGCAAACTGGGGACTTTTGCTGTGCGTGTTCGGAATCGTCGGCGGATTCACCGGCGGTTTGATCTCCGATAAATTTTTCCAATCACGTCGTGGACCGCCAACGGTGATTTTCTGTGCATTCATGCTCATGATGACCGCGGTGATGGCGATGAATCTTTTTTCGTTCCCATTTGTCGTCGGCGTCGCCGCGTTACTGATCGTAGGGGCAGTTACCGGCGTGCATTCTTTAATGTCCGGGACAGCAGCAGCCGATTTCGGCGGACGCAAAGCGACGGCCACCGCGTCGGGGATTGTCGATGGATTCGTCTATCTCGGGAGCGGCGTGCAATCAGTCGGGGTTGGCTATCTCGTCACGCATCATAGCTGGCAATGGTGGCCGATTTTCCTCATGCCGTTCGCGCTCATCGGCGGGCTGGTTGCCTGGCGCATTTGGCACGAACTTCCCGCCGCGACGCGGGTCTACATTGAGACCGTCGAGCGAAAACATTTGGTTCTCGCGACAACAGATGGAGACGCCGAACACGTAATTCAGACTCTGAAAAGCTGATCGCGTAAAGCTTCGCCACTCGATTGGGGGATCGACCCAAAAGAATCTCATCACAAAAGATACGAAAGCGAGTTTACCTTTCCCAGCAGCACCAACATCACGGAAAATGGTGTTTGGCAGTCTCACCGCCATGCGCGGCGTCGCGGCGCTGCTGGTTGCATTCTTTCACCTCCGCTATGGCGTCATGGGAGTGCCGCTGTTTGATCTGTATATAGTTTCCGTTTTGGGAACCGCGGGTACCTATGGGTTGATTTTTTCTTTATCCTCAGCGGCTTTATTCTCGCTTACCGCTATGGCGATGACTGTAACAAGCTGAACCTGCGCGGCTACCGGCACTTCGTCTGGCAACGGGTTGCCCGCATCTGGCCGCTCAACGTCGTCACGGTGCTGATCGCGATTCTTTATCTCGGGAACAAGTATGGTGCGAATTATCTCAGGCGAGACGCAATCATCGCCAACTTGCTACTTGTCCACGGCTGGGGCCATTACTTTGCCCCGGCTTTGGATTTTCCATCCTGGGTCGCTGAGCTGTGAATGGGGGCATACCTCGTCCTGCCATTCTATCTCTGGGCGGTCTGGCCGGTTAAACGGGGGGCCATGCATCTTTTATTCATCTTAGGCTATCTCGGACTGTTGTTGTGGTACTCGGCCCGCTTTGGAAATGGAAACTTTGATCGGTTGACAGAACAATGGGGACTTGGCCGCTGCCTGATCGAAGTGGCTATTGGGGTGAGCCTGTTTCAATTGAATGTGCTTTATCGGTCGCAGAAAATGGCACGAATGTATGACGGGATCGCAGCGGCGATCTTCTGCGCCATTTTCGTCGTCTTTACCTACACTAATTACGACTTCTACTTCGTCCCGTTAGCGGCGGGCTTGATCCTTTGCCTGAGCCTTGCCCAGGGTCCTTTTACTCGGGTCTTGGAATGGCGGCCAATGGTGTTGCTGGGTGAGATCTCATTTTCGATCTATATGTTGCATGTATTCGTAATGTGGCTTTGTCAGGATATCCCAGCTAGCTTCAAGGCGAGGCTCCCTTTTTGGATTGGGGCGTTCTGGCTTCTCGCTGCTCACCTGTTAGTGATCGGACTCTCCTATCTGAGCTTTAAGTTTATCGAACCGCCTGCTCATCGTGCCTTAACCGGGCGATAATTGCAGGAACGTTTCCCGTTACCCAAATCGATAATCTGCGAAATGCATATTGCGGAGAACGTCAGTCCGCCTGGGATAGGAACGCCGATTAGATCGGTCGGCATTGAGGTTGCTCCAAGAGCATCATCTTGCTTCGTTTAATTTTAGTATTCCTGAGCGTGATTACGGCGTTAGCCATTTGCGGCGGGCAGACCAGGAAACGCTCCGCGATTCAGTGGAACCGATCTGATTGCACGAGTTTGCTGATGTTACCGGATGGTTTCTATGATCTTTCCCAGTTCGGCAAGGGGCAATACCGGATTGATGGAAAAATGTCCGTCGGACATTTCAACAACATTTACATGATCTTTCAGGCAAACGGCGCGCTCAATCCCGAAGTTGTGAGCGGAGCGACCGAATCCACATTCATGGTCAAGGACCGGAAAGTTACGTGGCGTAGTTATAAGACTTTCGTTGAAGGTCGCGCCGTGCTTCGCAAGGAAGCGGTGATGCCAAATATTCTGCCGCATGAAAAGGCAGGTAATAGTTCGGATTACATTTGGATCCGAATGGACGCTGATTCGCAGCAAATCCTCGATCAATTAACACCTGCAGCCGAAGAAATCCTTCGCGATTGCGCGGAAGGAAAAGCCGAAGCAGCTATCAGCCGCTGCCAGGGCTGCGAGGGTGGAATCGACCGCGCCCGTTGCACGCGCCTTGGCTAATGGCACTGTGGGGTGGTGAATCGACTTAGAAACCCGGGGAGCGTATTTGGCAGTCTTATTTTTGCCGCCACACTCGTTTCCCGCGCGGATACGATCCAGCTGAACTCCGGTCAGGAAGTGAAAGCGACAGTGACAAAATATCGCAATCATGCTTTTGAAGTCCGAACTGATGATGGGAAAAACGCCGCTTACCCGGCGAACAACGTCAAGCGTATCCAGTTTGATGCGCGGGAATCGCCAGCCAAGCTGGTGACGCGGACCAATGGGGCGCAGGAGGGAAAGGTCGCAGCATTCGAAAACGGCGGGTTCGTGCTGGTGCAGCCGAGTGGGACACGCACATTTTCAGCGATCTTTGTGGAGCAGGCTGAATTCGTGGCCGATCGCGGTCAGAGTATCGAAGTGATCTCACATGGCCAGCAAATCGACATCAGCAAACATCTCGCGCTTGGTAACGTGACCATTGTGGACTTCTATGCGGACTGGTGCGGACCTTGCAAGGCAGTGGAACCGACAATTCAACAACTGGCTAAAAGCGATCCGGAGATCGCGGTGCGCAAGATCGACATCGTCAACTGGGGATCGCCGGTCGCGACACAATATCATCTTAGCACTATTCCGCGGGTCGAGGTTTATGGCCGGAGAGGTCAACTTGTTGGCACGGTGAAGGGCGCCGATCCCGACCAAGTGCGGCAATACGTGGCACAGGCAAAAAGCGCGGCCAAGTAGAAAGCGGCGCTGGAGGACGGACTACTCACAACGGACCACGGACATCCGACAACGGATAGCTGATGACAATAATCGCGATTTGCGATTAACGATCCATGGTCGCAGCGGACGGCGGCGGCGCTGATTTCTCTTGTAGAAGATCGAACACAAGCAAGCCGACGGCGAGCAGCGCCGTGGCGATGATGAAGATGGCAAATTTCTTACGACTCCAGGTGGGGAGGACCTCATTCGGCGAGAGCTCCTCGGTACGTTTCATCCCGTCCGGTGTTGCCTCGAAGGCCCACGAAATAAATACCACCGCGACAAAACCGAGGACAAGTAACACAATCAAGGTTTTGATCGCCCAACCCGGTGCTTCAAACATTGGAATGAATGTTACTTGAATCAATAGCCACGCGATTACCGCATAAACGATCGCAACCTTGTGAACGTTGCGCCGCTTCAGTTCGGCGAAAAAATTATTCATTCAGTTGGGTCTTATCCCATAAGCGAAAAAAATTTAAGCTTTAACTTTCAGTTCTTACGATAACGGCCTGCCCAGGTTCATGTTTCGGGGGAATAGAAATGTAGCTAGCCAGCGGTCGAAGCTCAGACGTCAGCAAGGAAATGGGCTAACGTAAATCGTGGGTTCACAATCATTGCTCAGTGTTCACGACTATCACCGTGCGGCTCGCGCCAAACTGCCAAAGGACGTTTTGGACTATTATGAGGGTGGTGCGTTGGATGAAATTACGCTGCGCGAGAACACCGCGCGCTGGGAACGGCTGAAGCTTTACTATCACGTCCTCGCCGGAGTCGGGACACGCGATCTGAGTACCACGGTTTTGGGTCAATCGATCTCCTTGCCAATTGGGGTTGCGCCAACGGCGTTTCAGAAACTCGCGTGCGCGGCGGGCGAGATCGCGACGGCAAACGCGGCCAAGGCAGCGAGAACCTTGTTTATTCTCAGTTCGTTCTCGAACACCGCAATGGAGTCGGTTTTTCCGCAGGCAGCGAGTCCGCGCTGGTTTCAGCTCTACATCTACAAGGACCAGGGGATTACCAATGAACTGGTGCGACGAGCAGAAGCGGCCGGAGCGGAAGCAATCGTCGTGACGGTTGACGCACCGGGTCTGGGGACACGCGAGCGTGATGTGCGCAACAGCTTTCGACTGCCGGATGATCTGGCCGTGGAAAATCTGGCGCCGTTGGGCAAAGGCAATTTTCCGAAAGTGACAGGCTCTGGTCTGGCCGCTTATGTCCGAGAAAACTTTAAGAGCGACCTCAAGTTTGAAGATCTTGATTGGTTGGGTGGATGCACGCGATTACCAATCGTAGTGAAAGGTGTCTGCCGCGGCGACGATGCGCGCCGTGCGACCGAGCATGGCGCGAAAGCGCTCGTAGTTTCGAATCATGGCGGAAGACAACTCGATACTGCGCCTGCGACCTGCGACGTTTTGCCATCTGTGGCCGCCGCCGTCGGTGATCGTTGCGAGGTTTATGTCGATGGTGGGATTTGTCGCGGCGGCGATGTTCTGAAAGCGATAGCGCTTGGCGCGCGGGCGGTACTGATCGGCAGACCAATTTTATGGGGCCTGTGCGTTGGCGGCGAGCAAGGCGCGACCAACGTTTTGGAAATTCTCCGGCGTGAGCTGGATGAAGCGATGCTTTTATGCGGTTGCTCTAAGCTCGGCGATATCAATCGATCGTTACTGGCGCCCTAACGACGGGAGGATCTACATGGCCATTGCTCCGCTATGGCCAGAGAATCTGTGGCGGCACGCGTGGCACGTGCGGAGCCGACCCGGTTGCCTCTACCGAAACCAATCGCTAGTTCGATTGAAAGCGGAGAATAGCTAACGATTAATAGACACCTATTAACCCATAACAATAAGCGGTAATTAAACGCGAGCTTACAAACGGTGCGGCTTTTTCTTCGCTTGCTTCGCCCTATCCTGTCCCTGTTCTTTAGAAACAGGAGCGTGCGACCCCCCGCCCCCCCGACGGCGGTGCCTTGGATATGTGTGAACGGAATCGTCTCCGCGAAAGTAGGCAGGTTGTGTTCGCGCACTTGAGTAGCAGCTCAAAACCGAAGGCGAAATTGATCAAAGTAGGCTCGCTAAACGCTGTCCCGCCGGGATCTAAAACCTCCGTTGTGCCATATTGCGCCACAATTTTCTGGAGATCGATGTCAGCGCATTTTTTCCCTTGCCTTCGCTTTCCCGATTTGATAAACGGCATTTTTCGCCGGCTACTATGAAAACAATTCTAATCACACTAATCAGCATCAGTTTAACGCTACAACTGCAAGCCCAGAACAACGCCAACGTTCCGACGCAGCACAACGAAGCCACTATTGCCCAACTTCAGCAGGAAATGGCTTTGGGCAAGCTCACCTCCGTGCAGCTGACCAAGTTTTATCTCGATCGCATCGCTGCGCTCGACCAGAACGGGACAGATGGCGGAGTGAATTCCATCATTGAGCTAAATCCCGATGCGCTCGCGATCGCGCAGCACGCAGATGAGCTGCGCAAGCAAGGCAACGTCCTCGGCCCACTGCACGGAATTCCAGTGTTGATCAAAGACAACATTGACACGCACGACAAGATGCAAACCACTGCAGGCTCGTTTGCATTATTCGGCAGACCTGCTCTGCAAGACTCCACTGTAGCCGCGAATCTGCGTGCTGGCGGCGCGGTCATCCTCGGCAAAACTAATCTCTCCGAATGGGCGAACTTTCGCTCATTTGAATCGACCAGCGGCTGGTCAGGGCGGGGCGGGCAGTGTAACAATCCTTACGCGCTCGATCGGAATCCGTGCGGCTCGAGCTCCGGATCGGGCGCGGCGGCTTCGGCAAACTTCGCTACGGTGTCATTAGGCTCGGAGACGGACGGCAGCATTGTTTGTCCGGGTAACGCCAATGGCGTTGCCGCGCCGGGGTGGTTCCGATCTCGCATACGCAGGATACGGTGGGGCCACATGCGCGCACCGTAGGTGATGCTGCCGCGACATTGAGTGTGATCCAGAGCCGCACATTTGATGATCGCGATCCGGCTACCGGCGGCGTGCCACTCGGATGGCAAGGCACAGGGAAAAAACGCCCAATCGATATTCCGACCGATTACACACAATTCGTCGATCCGAACGGCTTGAAAGGGGCCAGGCTTGGGCTCACCAGGGCCGGCATTGAAGGATTCGATTCGCTCAACCCTACGCCACAGGTGATTATCGACGAATTTAATGAAGCGGTCGACAAGCTCCGGGCGGCGGGCGCCACCGTCATTGATCTCGACGCGCAAGGGTTCACCTTTCCCTTGAACGGTAACGCCGAATTCCTGGTGCTCTGCTACGAGTTCCGCCAGGATGTAGCAAAGTATTTTGCCACTCGCGTAGGTGTGCCCGTAGCCGGCGGCAATCTTGGTACGGCCATCCAATTCAATCGCGCCCATGCGGCCGTCGAGATGCCGTTCTTTAATCAGGACATCTTCACGCTTTGCGCAGCGCTGGCTCAGGGACCAAATACTCCGCAGCCGCTCTTCGGCGGGCTGACCTACAATCAGGCGCTAAAAATTGACCATAACTCTGGCGTGAATGGCATCGACGCAGCGCTGAAGAAATTCAATCTCGATGCGGTGGTTTCATTCACGGACAACCCAGCATGGGAGACAGACCTGCTCTACAGCGACACGGGCAGGTTTTACTTCGGAAGCTCCAGCCTCGCTGCTGTCGCTGGTTACCCAATAATTCAGGTGCCCGCGGCAATGGTGTTCGAGACGCCGATGGGCATCAGCTTCTTCGGAACGGCTTTCAGTGAGGCAACGCTGATCAAGCTGGCATCAGGTTACGAGGCATTCACCCACGTGCGCGCGCATAACCTGCCACAGTTCCTCGATAACACTCCATCCACTCACATTCAGGGCACAAACCTGACCACGCCTGTGCGGGACACCGACACCGTCAAGCCTCTGGACGCGAAGAAAAGACCGGCTCACATGTAGTGCGGCGCGTTTGCTCGAGTTTGAATTGCCAGGGCGCAAGCATCGGAATCACTCGGTAGGCCCGCATGGATTCGATCCCTTGGTACTGATCCCAGTTTCTTGGCTCGCAAGTAACGATCATACGCTATGAGGTTCGTTGTCGGCGGCTATTCAATTGCGGATTTCTCCGCTGGTGAAAGCTTCGCGTGAAGCTGGCCGGCGATTGCTTTGGCAATATCAGTTTGGATCGCATTGGCGCTTCGATGACCTGACGAAATTATTCTTCGTCCTTGCGGCTCGATGATGCCGACAATAATGCCGATATCATCTCCCTGAACCCCAATTCGTTCGCCAAGAATCTTGCGAATCTCGGCATCTCCGGCAGTAACGAATGAGCGTGGTTGTGCTCCAACTACACTCGCGGCAAATCCTGCAAAAACAGATGCGACAAAGGTGGTAACCTTAAAATCCTGAATCCTAAAACCCATCCCTTTATTGAGATGGGTCGACTCTGCGCTTTGGATTCAATCGTTTTCTGCAGAAAGGGCGAGTGACTCCTACCCAGCAACGTCCCGGTGATTACTAATCAAAACGTCGTCATCACTTCGGCGCAAGAGAAGCAACAATATTCTCGAAGCGGGGATCGCCGCGCAGCGGGTCCCAGTCCGGGTGCAGACGCAGCCAACCGTAGTTCAACGCACTCGGGATTCGCGCTACCTCCGCCAGTTGCTTTAAGGCGAGATCCTTCTCGCCAGTCCAAGCGTAAATGACCGCGAGATTTAAGATCAAATCGGCGCCATCGATCGCGTCTTTGGAAACAGGCACCAGTGCAACCGCCCGGGTTCCTTCCCGGATGGCGTCATCTTTGCGGCCAACGGCGGCGTCGATCAAGCCGAGGACGATGATCCCTTGGGCGTAATCGGCTTGCCCACTCATAGTTTTCTCAACTTCGATGCGAGCAGCGGAGAACGCGGCGCGCGCGGCGATCGCATCACCGCGAGCGCGAGCAGCCAGAGCCTCAAAAAAGGCGCGAGGCCACCAAATGCTGCCTTCACTAATCCCCTCAGGAGGAACAACGGCGAGCGCACGAGAGACCCCGAATTTGTCGCGTTCGCACAGAGCGACGTAGAACCACGTCTCGGCAATGCTTTTTGCAGCAGGGTCCTCGGCAACGACGGCGTCGATGGTTGCATGAACCGGTCTTGAGTCTGCGCGCTCTGCAAGATCAATCAATGCTCGCGCCAGCCGGGTGTCCGGGTCGGACGGAACCAGTTTGAGCGCGCGGTCCAGAACTTCGGCGAGCTCTCGATAGCGGCGCTGCAATTCATAAGTGAAGGACAACTGCTGGAGGAAGAAGAGATTGCGCGGATCCAGCTCCAGGGCGCGTTTAAGATCCGTCGTGGATTCCTCCCACCGACCTTGTCGGCGAGTGATGAAACCAGTTAGTTCGAAGACCAGCGGATCGTTTGGCAATGCGCGGCGGGCCAGAGCCAGTTCGGCGAGAGCGTGTTTGTGGTCTCGGTAGCCGCGATAGAGATGCTCCGCCAGGGCAAGGTGCGCTTCACCGGAGCCGGGCCGCAACCGCAGAGCGGTCTGGATCGCCGTGTTCGCCAGTGCAAGGCGCGTCGGCGTGTGGTCGCTTCCGAAAAAGTACATCAGGTCATGGACTTCAGCCAATCTGCAATAGGCAAGGAAGAACGTCGGATCGCGCGCGATGACTTGATCGAGTAAACGCGCGGCCTCGATAAGATTTTCCTTCAGCCGCGCATCGAAACTTGTGGCAGCGCGAAAAGCTTGGGCTCGCACATAAAGATCATAGGCCACAAGATCGGCCGTAGGTGCTTGCTTGATGGCCGCTTTTTCCTCCGGGGAGAGCTTGGCGTTCAACTGATCGGCGATCGCCTGTGCAACTTCGCTTTGAATGGCGAAGACGTCATCAAGGGGACGATCGTAGTGCTCCGCCCACAGGTGTGCATCGCTGCGCGCATCGATCAATTGCGCGGTCACGCGCACTCGGCCAGCCATGCGCTGCACGCTTCCTTCTAAGACATATGCCACACCAAGCTGCTCACCAATTTCGCGCAGATTACGGC
>Ga0193714_1000077_pt1 | contig 12039 bp, 5 predicted proteins | sample U2m1metaG_FD_143039 | JGI IMG/M metagenome (GOLD analysis project Ga0193714, IMG submission 143039) | Soil microbial communities from a riparian zone of the East river system, Colorado, United States - U2m1 | ecosystem: Environmental > Terrestrial > Soil > Riparian zone | place: USA: East River... | reverse complement strand
CGGCTTTGGGCGACGCGGCGTGTTGGATTTTTGCTCGATGAAATTCGAATTCACGGAGAAACCAACGAGCTGCGCGATGAAGCTACCGATTTGGCGCGGCGATTTGGGATAGTTACCCCTTACACCGCCTACTTAATCGTCGAAGACGAAGATCGGCGGCGAGTGCCCATGACGGAGCGTTCGATGCAAAGCATGAGCGCGGATAGCGCGGCGCGGGCCGGGGTCGCGAAAGCCTGGAACGGATTCAAGGAGAAAAAGGATGGCGACGACGCGGTGGCAAACGCGCGTAGTCAGAATGCATTCAAGTTCGCCGATCAATCAGTCGCCTCCATCTATGCCGGGGCGGCGGAATCGCTGCGCGGATTTGCGCTCACTGCTCCGGCTGCGCGCGCGGAATCGGATCGCCTTACCCAATACACTCAGCAATCAAAATTCGTGAACGGCCGCGCCTTTTTCCAAAACGGCAAGCAATGGGTTGATGCGAAGGCGCAAAACGCGACCAGGCGGGAACGCGTTCAGTTCAACTCCGAGGCCTATTTCGATCTTCTCAAAAAACATCCCGAGGCCGCGCCATGGATGGCGCTCGGCCAAAACGTCCTGCTCGCGCTCGACGACACCGTTTATGAAATCACCGAATAGCCCAATTATGAACTCAACCACACATTCAATTATTTCGACGAACATTGCGTGCACCGCGCCCGCTGTAGCCGCCTCACTCTGTCGAGGCGCCGGCAATCTCGACGCGGCGACAGAGCGCCGCGGCTACAAGATAATGAGGATCGGTCTGAACTTGGTCGCCTCTGTAGCATTTGTTGCTGCAAGTTTACATTCGTGTCTTGCGAAAGCCGCAGCGGCTAACGAAACCAAGCCACGCATCGAAGTTTGTTTTGTCCTTGATACCACCGGCTCGATGGGCGGCTTGATCGAGGGCGCCAAGCAAAAGATCTGGTCGATCGCCAATGAAATGATCAGCGCAAAACCAACGCCGGAATTAAAGCTCGGGTTGATTGGCTACCGCGACCGCGGCGATGAATATGTTGTTAAATCATTTCAGCTTTCGGACGACATCGATTCGATCTATGGCCATCTACGCGACTTCAAAGCAGAAGGCGGCGGGGACGAACCGGAAAGCGTGAACGAAGCTCTCGCTGAAGCAATCGAGAAGATGCCATGGAGTCAGGACCGCAAAGTTCTGAAGATTATTTTTTTGGTGGGCGATGCGCCGCCGCACCTGGATTATCCCGATGGCCCTAAATATCCTGAGCTTTGCCGGATCGCGGCAAAAAAGGATTTGATCATCAACACCGTGCAATGCGGGAACATTGCTGAAACAACGCCGATCTGGAAGGAGATTGCAAAGTTGTCTGAGGGCAGTTATGCCGCTATTGCGCAATCGGGCGGCGTGGCCGTGATCGCGACGCCGATGGACGATGAGCTGGCGCGGTTAAACAAGAAGATCGGCGCTACCCTAATTCCATATGGCGATGTCGCGTTGCAGCGCGAAGTGGCTGCGAAACAGGCTTTCGCCGAAAGCGCGCCGGCGAGTGCCGCCGCCGATCGCCTGAGCTATAACGCCAGGACCGGTAAAGCAGTTCAAGGTCGCGGCGAACTTCTCGATGCGTTGGCAAAGAACGAAGTCGAACTAGATGCCATCGACAAGAAAGATCTGCCAAAGGAATTTCAGAAACTAACGAAACAGGAGATGGAAACTCGCATCGCCAAAACGCGTGCAGAACGAGATAGTCTGCAAAAAGAAGTCCAGGACCTCGCGAAGAAGCGCGAGGCGTATATTCAGGCGGAAAACAAGCGGCTAGCGGAAGCTGGGAAGGGCGATGGATTCGTCGAGAAAGTGGCGGAGACGATCCACCAGCAAGCTGAACGAAAAGGCATTAACTACGCTCCGTAAGCTCCCGCGATGGCTTGGAACTGCCGCGACCCATTTCAACGTGGTAGGGACGCATTTCCAAGGCGTCCCCAAATTTCGCTTCATTTTTAGGACGGCTCGGAAAGCCATCCCTACCGACGTCGGCAGTATGCGAATGCAAAAAACTTAGTTGCGTGACTTGGCGTGTTCGATTCCGCGCTTGGTCGTGAGATAAACGGCAAAACTTCCTAGCCAGTGTCCACCTTCATAATGTTCGCCCGTGACCGCTGACAGTCCGGCGCGACGGTGTGCATCGGCCATGGCTTGCAGGGCGGGACGGCGTGGATCCTCTGAGGGTAGCGCGGAAAGAATTCCTTCCAGCATCCAGGCACGGCTTAAATTCAAACCATCAAGGTGCGCAAGCTTCGGATCGCTTGGATCGGGGGAGATCGCGACCGGCAACCAATCGGCATTCGCCGTCGTCGGAATCTGCGGCATGAATTCCTTAAGCCACTTCGCAAATTCGGTTTCTGGAAGGACACGACGCATTACGTCCGCTTCGCCTAAAGAGGGCGAGAGAAAATCTTCACCGGAAGGTTCGTAGGCGAGCGGACAATCTTTATCCGCAAGAAAGAACTTTTTGGCTGAATCGCTAACTAGTTTGGCGAATTCCTCATTTCCGGCGGCGCGCGCGTAGTCCAGCATCAGGCCGAGACCGAAAGCGGTTTGATCATGTTCGCCAATGCGGACGGGATGCGATAACTTCGGCAGCCAGGTTTTCAATCGTTCCATCGCCCTTTCTTCGAGCGGGCGCAAGTTCGCCGACATTTCGCGGGCTTGTGGATCGTCCCATTCCCGCAATTCCGCGCACAATTGCAGCAACCATGACAACCCATAGGGCCGCTCGAAGCTGGCCCGACCTTTTCCGCGAAGGTAATTGGCTTCTTCTTTCAGATTCTCGGCGGTGAGGCTGTTCTTCAAGGCGTCACGCGCGGCGGTCGCAAACGGCGCATCTGGGAAGGTCCGGACCAGCCGGACGAGCAACCAATGTCCGTGCACGGATGAATGCCAGTCGTAGCAACCACAAAAGGCGGGCGTGAGTTTGCGCGGCGGCGCTACATCGGCATCGCTGTTCAGGACGTGACTGATCTTGTTCGGATACTCTTTGTGGACGCAGGCGAGGGCGAGTTTGGCAAATCGTTCCGCTACGGCCATATCAAATCCTTCGGCAGACGCCGGTGTGGAGTTTGAGGCGAAGGCGAAGAACGGTACGAGCAAGAAAAGACAGAACAACTCTTTCATGCGTCCTTCATTCTACCTGGAGGGATGCGCTCCGTCGCGTCCCATTTATTCTTGGGACGACAGGGAGGTCGTCCCTCCAGGCGTAAAAACGCGTTTTCCTAATTGCGCCGGCTGCTTAAGTTGCTCACCCTTACGATGCGATATCTTCACCGCTTTATCGTTTGCGCTTTGTTTCTCAGCGCGCAAATCACGGCGACGGATGTGTTAGCGCAAGATTCAGCCGCGCAAAATTCCTCACCAATGCCTTCTGACAATCCGTTTTTAGTCGAAAGCGCCTTGCCTTATCACCTTCCTCCCTTTGATAAGATCAAAGACGAGCATTTCGTGCCTGCGACCGAAGCCGGGATGCAGGAACAGCTCAAGGAAGTCGATGCGGTCGCGGCGAACGCTGAGAAAGCGACTTTCGATAACACCGTCGTCGCGCTGGAGCGAACGGGACGGTTGCTCGATCGGGCGCAGCGAACTTTTTCGAACCTCAATGCGGCCGATACCAATCCGGCCCGGCAGAAGATTGAGACTGAACTAGCTCCGAAGTTATCGGCGCATCACGACGCCATTCTTCTAAACAGCAGACTTTTCGCCCGCATTCAGGAGCTTTATTCCAATCGGGAAAAGCTCGGACTTGACCCGGAATCGAGCTATCTGCTGGAGCGTTACTATAAGGATTTCGTGCGTGCGGGCGCGAAATTGTCCGATCCTGAAAAGGAGAAGCTAAAGAAGATCAACGCCGAACTCGCGATGCTCCAAACCCAGTTCGACCAAAATGTTCTCAAGGAAAAGAACGCCTCGTCGATTGTGGTTGATCGCCGGGAAGATCTGGCCGGCCTATCTGATAACCAAATCGCGGCGGCGAGCGCTGCTGCCAAAGACGAGCATAAGGAAGGAAAGTTTGTCCTGCGGTTACAAAATACGACAGGCCAGCCGGTGCTCGGTTCGTTGCAAAACCGTGCCTTACGCGAGCGCATCATGCAGGCCTCGCTCTCGCGTAATAGTAGGGGTGGACCGTTTGATACTCGCGAAATCGTTATTCGAACTGCACAGCTGCGAGCGGAACGCGCCAAGTTGCTCGGTTATGAAAACCACGCCGCCTATCAACTGGAAGACCAGACAGCGAAAAATGTTTCAACCGTAAACAAGCTTCTAGCCGACCTGGCGGTGCCCGCGGTCGCCAACGCCCATCGCGAGGCAGCCGACATGCAGAGGATTGTCGATCAGGACAAAGGTGGCTTCCAGATCGCTTCCTGGGATTGGGATTTCTATTCCGAGAAAGTACGCAAAGCCCGGTATCAATTCGATGAGTCGGAGGTGCGACCTTACTATGAGTTAAATCATGTTCTGCTCGATGGCGTGTTCTTTGCCGCCGGGAAACTTTATGGTCTCACTTTCAAGGAGCGGCGTGACCTTCCCGTTTATCAACCCGACGTGCGCGTATGGGAAGTGTATGACGCCGATGGTCAACCCCTTGCGCTTTTTCTTGGCGATTACTACGCGCGGTCTTCCAAGCGCGGTGGCGCGTGGATGAATGCTTACGTGCAACAAAGCGGATTATTTGGGACCAAACCGGTGGTGGCCAATCATCTGAACATTCCGAAACCGCCGCCAGGCGAACCGACCCTGCTGACTCACGATGAAGTTCGGACCGCCTTTCATGAATTCGGCCACGCCTTACACGGAATGTTCTCGAACGTGAAGTATCCCCGATTCAGCGGAACCAGCGTGCCACGCGATTTTGTCGAGTATCCTTCGCAAGTTAACGAGATGTGGGCAACCTGGCCGGAAGTATTGAAGAATTTTGCTAAACATTACAAGACAGGAGAACCGATTCCGGAGGCGCTCTTCGACAAAGTAGTTGCGGCGGAAAAATTCAACCAAGGCTATAAGACGACTGAATACCTTGCCGCATCCCTGGTCGATCAAGCCTGGCACCAGATCAATCCCGCAGAAATACCCAAGGATGCAATGGCTTTTGAAGCGGCGGCGCTGCGCAAAGCCGGGATCGATTTTTCCCCAGTGCCTCCGCGTTATCGTAGCCCATATTTCTCACACGCCTTTTCGGGAGGATATTCCGCAGGGTATTACTCGTACATCTGGAGCGAAGTGCTTGATGCCGACAGCGTGGAATGGATCAAAGAACATGGCGGATTAAAACGCGAGAATGGCGATCGCTTTCGGCAAACTTTGCTCAGTCGCGGTGGTTCGGCTGATGCGCTGAGTTTGTTCAAGAATTTTGTTGGGCGCGACCCTTATCTCGAGCCGTTGCTGAAGCGGCGTGGACTGGAAGCGAAGCCGGCGGCGGATGATTCCAAGTCGGCCCTTGAGTACGCAAAGCCCTAGCATGAGCCGCGGCCAGCGACTCCAGTCAGAGCGACTTCACCGCTTGGGTTTAGCATCGGTCCGCAAACCTCCACGCGCTAACTTGTTCCGTTCGGTTTGTAGCCGCGCCTCTGTGAGACGCGACACGGCTCGCGGAGCCGTGGCTACAGGAGGTGAGCCGATCCGTCGGCGCATGTTTTGCCGAGATTTGCTCTGGCAAAACCGGAATATTGCCTGAAATTGACGATCGAGTTTCAGCCATGGCCGATCCTATCAGTCCATCTCCTGTTGCCCCCGAAGCGGGCCCTCCCCCCATCGCGCCGACGCCGGAGCGCGCGGATCTTCGACCGGAAAACATTCAAGACGCCGTCATTCGCCTGGCTGGGAACTCGCAGGACGGGATTCAAACAGCCGGAGCATTTCTGGCCCGGCTTGCCGGACGGAGCGATCAGGATGTGATGACGTACATGACGATTCCGGCCACGATTTCGGGTGGGCCGTCGATTTTTCAGGTGCGCATCGGTTCCGGAGAAGTGTTATCAGCGGGCGACGAAGCGGATTTTCTAGTCGCGTTTTATCAACACAGTTACCAAGACCACATCGATTTCGTGCGCGAGGGCGGCGTGGTGCTTTACGATTCGGATAATGTTGAGCCAAATCTCGATGACAAACGTTTCGTTTACGTCGGCGTGCCCATTACTGGTTTGACGGTTGAGGCTCTTGGCGGAACGGCAAAGGACAAAGGTAAAAACATTTTTGTCCTCGGCCTGATCACGAAAATCTTCAGTCTCGATGTCGAAAAGCTAAAGAAAATCATCACCGAAAAATTTGCCGGGAAAGATGAGAGTATCGTCAACACTGCTTTGATGGCGTTTCAGGCGGGCTACGCTTATCCGGTCGGGAACGTGCTCACGCATCAGTATCGATTCGAACATATTCCCAAGAAAGCCGGAGCCCGCGCGCAGATCACGATGGATGGCAATCAGGCGCTCGCTTACGGATTGATCGCCGCCGGGGTGCGTTACGGGGCGGGTTATCCGATTACGCCATGGTCTTCGGTCATGGAAACATTGCGACGCGAGATGCCGAAGTACGGAGGAATTTTCGTGCAAGCGGAAGATGAACTCGGTGCCGTCTCAATCGCGCTCGGTTTTTCTTACTCTGGATATCTGGCGGTCACGGGCAGCGCCGGGCCGGGAATTTCGCTTAAAACAGAAGCGATCGGTTGGGCGTCGATGGCGGAGATTCCGCTCATTATTTGCAATATCCAACGCGGCGGACCGAGTACCGGATTGCCGACCAACGTCGAGCAGAGCGATTTGCATCAGGCAATTTACGGCGGACACGGCGACAGCCCGCGTGTCGTCCTCGCGGCTGCGACGGTGGAAGATTGTTTTTACATCGCGATCGAAGCGGCCCGGATCGCGCGCAAGTATAGCACCCCGGTCTTTATTTTGAGCGATACTTCGCTGGCGACGCGGATCGAAGCGTTCGATGAGCCGGATCTGTCGAAATTGATGGTCGACCCGAAACCAGACCTCTCGCCCCGTCAGAGTTTTAAGCCGTACCCAGTCGACGCGATTACTCAGCATATTCCCCCCGGCACGCGGATTCTCGACGGCAAATACCCGCTATTGTCGGGACTCGAACACGACGAGATGGGTCATCCCACGGGCAGTCCGAAGTTGCACATGGTGATGACAGCGAAGCGTCGCAATAAGTTGCGCAAGCTCGCTGAGGAAATTCCGGTGCCGGAAATCTATGGGGACAAAGAAGGCGACGTTCTCCTGGTCGGCTGGGGATCGACTTATGGCCCCATTCACGACGCGGTGAAACTGGCGCGGGAGCATGGAGAAAAAGGCGGTGCGATTCATTTGCGCCACATTCATCCGTTACCGAACGGCATTGAAAAAATCTTCGCGAAGTTCAAACGGATCGTTGTTGTCGAAATGAACGACCAGGGAGTTTACGGCTTCGGACAGCTCGCCATCATTTTGCGGGCGCGTTACTGCGAACCGAAGATCGAAAGCTTTACCAAAACCGACGGTCTTACTTTTCGCGTCAAAGAAATTCTGGACGGCGTTTTCAAAGGCCGCTCCTTTGCCGCCAGAAAAATTCCGCGTGACGGCCCTGCCGTTGTTCATAGCGACACTGCACCCGAGAGCGTGCACTCGGTCAGAGAAGTCGTGCCGCAGGGAGTAGGATAGATAGAAATTTCTCGGTCCGGGCCGGACTCGCGTTTTCGTTCCGATTAACGATGACAAAGACGAGTAATCGCGCATGCGTTTATGCGGACGCCGTTTCCTAATCGGACAGAGGCGGAACACAGAATTCCAGTCTGTGCGCCCAGCGGAGTTTTACTCCGATGAAATTTGGTTGAAGGAACAGCGGGGAGAATCCCCGCTGGGCGCACAGGCGCACAGGCCTGTGTTCCTACCAACGCGAGAAATCTCCGTTTATTTTTCCGGATTTTCAGGGTCCTCGAGCGGGACGCAGGAGCAGAACAAATTGCGATCGCCGTAAACGTTGTCGATTCGCGCTACGCTCGGCCAGAATTTGGAATCGCGCAGCCATGGCGCGGGAAAGGCCGCTTGCTCGCGTGAATAGGGTCGGTCCCATTTATCCGCGGCGATCTGTCCCGTGGTGTGCGGGGCATTTTTCAAAACATTATTCTGTTTATCAGCAGTGCCGTTTGCGACTGCGGTCATTTCCGCGTGAATCGAAATCATGGCATCGCAAAAACGATCCAGCTCGTCCTTCGGTTCGCTTTCAGTCGGCTCGACCATCATCGTTCCTGCGACCGGCCAGGAGATCGTCGGCGCATGGAATCCGTAATCCATCAATCGCTTGGCTACGTCTTCCACTTCGATGCCGACGCGTTTCCAATCGCGTAAATCGAGAATGCATTCGTGGGCGACGAGACCGCGTTTGCCTTTGAAAAGCACTGGGAAATAACGATCAAGTCGTTTTGCGATGTAATTCGCATTCAGGATAGCCACTTCGGTGGCGCGTTTCAGTCCCTCGGGACCCATCAGGCGAATGTACATCCAGGAGATGGTGAGAATGCTGGCGCTCCCGTAGGGCGCAGCGGCGACGGGACCCACTGGATGTTTGTTGTTTGATGTTTGATATATGAGGTCGGCAGCCGAAGGCAGGAACGGAGCAAGATGTTTTGCCACCCCGATGGGACCGACCCCGGGTCCGCCGCCGCCATGTGGGATGCAGAACGTTTTGTGCAAGTTCAAATGACAGACGTCGGCACCGATGTCGCCTGGCCGACAAAGACCGACTTGCGCGTTCATATTCGCACCGTCCATGTAGACCTGACCGCCGTGACCGTGCACGATCTCGCAGATTTCGCGAATCGTAGTCTCGAAAACGCCGTGTGTGCTTGGATAAGTGACCATCAGCGCTGCCAAATCGCGCGCATACGCGTCAGCCTTTGCCCGCAAATCGGCCACATCAATGTCGCCATCTTTTAACGTAGCGATGGCCACGACCTTGAAGCCGGCCATGATCGCGCTGGCAGGGTTTGTTCCGTGAGCTGATTGCGGAATGAGACAGACATTCCTATGCGCTTCCCCGCGCGAGGCGTGGTATTCGCGAATCGCGAGGAGACCGGCAAATTCGCCTTGGGAACCGGCGTTAGGTTGTAAAGAGACAGCGGCGAATCCGGTAATCTCCGCAAGCCAGCGCCCGAGTTGATCGCACATTTCGTGATAGCCCGAAGTTTGCGAATCCGGCGCGAACGGATGGAGCCTGGCGAATTCCGGCCACGAAATCGGAAACATTTCAGCAGTGGCGTTTAATTTCATGGTGCAGGAACCGAGCGGGATCATGGAGTGGCAGAGCGAGAGATCGCGTGATTCGAGTCGTCGGAGGTAACGCAGTATTTCAGTTTCGCTGTGATAGGTGTTGAAAACTGGATGAGTGAGAAATTTGGACGTGCGGATCGCGAATGGCGGAATGCGAAATGAAGAGGACTCAATGTCCGCGTCGGCAAAATCGCGGACAGCCGTTCCGCGAAAGATCGACATCAACGTTTCAATGTCGAAATCGGTGGTGGTTTCGTCGAGTGCGACGCTGAGCGCGTGATCGCCCGCCGCACGCAGGTTGCACCCGGCACGCTCGGCGCGTTCGATCAAATTGCTGCTTGAGGCTTGGCCCAGCTCTACCCTGATGGTATCGAAAAAATTTTCATACGCGATCTCGAAACCAAGCTGGCGCAAACCTTCCGCGAGTTTAGCGGTGAAATTGTGGACGCGTTGCGCAACAGCGCGCAATCCCTTTGGTCCGTGATAAACCGCATACATCGAGGCGATCACAGCTAACAAGACCTGGGCAGTGCAGATGTTGCTGGTGGCCTTGTCGCGCCGGATGTGTTGCTCGCGTGTTTGCAGCGCCAGGCGGTAAGCCGAACGTCCTTCAGCGTCGTGGGAAACGCCAACGAGCCGACCCGGAAGATAACGTTTGAATTGATCGCGCGTCGCAATATAAGCCGCGTGCGGGCCGCCAAAGCCAAGCGGAACGCCGAAGCGCTGGGTCGAACCAACCGCCACATCGGCCCCGAATTCTCCCGGCGGTTCCAATAAAGTGAGTGCCAGGATATCGGCGGCGACGACGAACAACGCGCCGGCCTGGTGCGCCGCCTTCGCGAATTTTTCGTAGTCATAAATCGCGCCGTCTGTTGCCGGATACTGCACCAGCGCGCCAAAAATCGTGCCATCAAATTCGAAATTGGCGAAATTGCCGGTGACGATTTCGATTCCAAGCGGTTTTGCCCGGGTGCGCACAACGGCGATGGTTTGCGGATGACAATTATCCGCCACGAAAAATCGATTCCGTCCGGTGGCCGCGTGATAGCATAGTGCCATTGCTTCGGCGGCTGCGGTTGCTTCATCGAGCAATGAAGCGTTGGCAATGTCGAGCGCGGTGAGGTCGGTCACCATGGTTTGGAAATTCAGAAGCGCTTCGAGCCGGCCCTGGGCAAGCTCGGCCTGATAAGGGGTGTAAGCGGTATACCAGCCGGGATTTTCGAGAATGTTCCGCTGAATCACCGGTGGCGTGATGGTGTCGGAATAACCGGCGCCGACGAAATTTTTCGCAATCTTATTTTTCAACGCGAGCGCATGCAGTTCCGCCAGCGCTTGGTTTTCACTTTTCGCCTCCGGCAATTCGAGTGGCCGATCCAGCCGGATGTTTCTGGGAACAGTCGAATCGACGAGCGCGTCCAGATTTTCGAAGCCCAGCTCCCGCAGCATTTGCGCGACCTCGTGCGCATTCGGGCCGACATGACGATCGGCGAAAGCGGCGACCGCGTTTGGCGTCGGGACGAAGTTATCCGGTGCCGATTTTCTTATCGCTTTTGCCAGCAATCTTTCGACCGTCTCCGTCTCGCCCGAATGCATTGTGAAAGATTACGGAGCGCGATGGGTGCTTCAAGTGAGGCAGCACTTATGTCAACGGGCAAGATGGCCATTGGCCCCACAGCCAGGATGGCTGTGCTACGGCTTAGCGCGAGTCGTACGTTTCCACGCCGTGCTCGCGCAAGTTTTTGCGCAGCGTGGCCAAATGCTCGCGGTTTCGTGTTTCCACCGTGCAAAGGACATGCACCGCCGAAACGTCCGAGCCGGCAAACGCGCGATCGTGCACTACTTGTTTGATGCTCGCGCCGCTCGCCGCGATTTGCGTGGTCAAATCTGCCAATCCGCCCGGCCGATCGCTGATGACAGCGACGAAACGCGACAGCCTTCCATCGGCGACAAGGCCACGTTCGATGACCCGGCTCAAGACATTGGGATCAATGTTTCCGCCACAAAGGAGAAGGACGAGGCGTTTGCGGGCAAGACTTCGAAGCTGGCCGGACAAGCAGGCAGCCAGAGGAGTGGCGGCAGCTCCTTCAACCACGCCTTTTTGCAGCTCCACTATGCGCAAAATGGAAAGTGCGATTTGTTCTTCGCTGACGATGACAGCTCGATCAACGCGCGACTTCGCGATCTCAAATGCATTTTTGCCCACTTGCGCAATGGCCAAACCATCTGCCAGCGTCGGTTCCATTTCGATCCGCGTTGGCTTGCCCGCTTTCAATGCGGCTGAGAAACTCGCGACGTTTTCCGCTTCGACCGCGATGATTTTCACTTTCGGTCGCCTGGTTTTCACTGCCAGTGAAACCCCCGCGATTAACCCGGCTCCGCCGACCGGTACAATCACCGCATCAACGTTTGGAACCTGCTCGAGAATTTCCAGGCCCATTGTACCCTGACCGGCAATGATCGCCGGATCATCGTAGCCGTCGATGTAGGCTAGCTTATCCTTCGCCGCGATTTCATGCGCGCGCGTTTTCGCTTCCGCAAAATCTTTGCCGTGCAAAACGACTCGAGCGCCCAGTTTCTCGCAATTGCTTACTTTAATCAGCGGCGCATGCTTTGGCATCACTACCGTCGCGGGCACACCGAGCAATTTGCCTTGGTAGGCGAGGGCTTGGCCGTGATTTCCAGCGGAGGCTGCGATGACTCCGTGTTTTTTCTGCTCGGCAGGTAATTGCGAAAGAAAGTTGCGCG
>Ga0193714_1000076_pt1 | contig 12127 bp, 9 predicted proteins | sample U2m1metaG_FD_143039 | JGI IMG/M metagenome (GOLD analysis project Ga0193714, IMG submission 143039) | Soil microbial communities from a riparian zone of the East river system, Colorado, United States - U2m1 | ecosystem: Environmental > Terrestrial > Soil > Riparian zone | place: USA: East River... | reverse complement strand
GTTGCAGTTTCCCTTGGTGTCCACTTGGAGTCACCCCTCGAATGACGGTATCTTGTGAGACGATGCCAGAATCAATGAACGTCGCCACGGCCGAGCGTGCTGAACCGTTAGCCGGCCTCAACCCGGCGCAGCGCGAAGCCGTGCTTCATTTCGAGGGCCCGATGTTGGTGCTCGCGGGAGCCGGGTCCGGCAAAACCCGCGTGCTCACCACCAGAATTGCGCGGCTCATCGAGCATCATGGAGTCGATCCGACGCGCATTCTCGCCGTCACGTTCACGAACAAGGCGGCGGGCGAAATGAGGGACCGCATAGCACGTTTGCTCGGAGAGGAACCGAAGGGAATGTGGAGCGGAACGTTCCACGCCATCGGCGCGCGCATCCTGCGCAGCTCGGCCCGGCACGTGGGTCGCACTTCCAGCTTTACCATCTACGACGAAGACGACACCCTCGGCGTGGTGAAGCGGATCATGGAGCGCGTCGGGATACCGCAGAAGCAATGGAGTCCAAAGGTCATCGCTTCGCTCATCTCCGATGCGAAGAACGCGCTGGTGCCAGCGGCGGAATATGAATCGCTCGCCATGGACCCGGTCTCTCGCGCCGCCGCCGCCGTTTACAAGCAGCTCGAGCCAACGTTGCGGTCAGCAAATGCCGTGACCTTCGACGATCTGCTCGTGCTACCCGTCGAAATATTCCGCAAGGACGAGACGACCCTCGCGCGCTACCGGGATCGTTTTCAGTTCATTCTCGTCGACGAGTACCAGGATACCAACCGCGCCCAATTTCAATTCGTGAAGCTTTTGGGGAGCGCCCACGGCAACGTGGTCGTCGTCGGCGACGACGACCAGTCGATTTACGGCTGGCGCGGCGCGGACATCAGGAACATCCTCGACTTCGAGAAGGAATTTGCATCGGCGAAGCTCGTCAGGCTCGAGGAAAATTACAGATCGACGCCCGATATCCTCGAAGTCGCGAACGCGGCGATCACCCAGAACGTCGGACGAAAAGGAAAAACCCTCCGCGCAACCCGTGGCTCGGGAGAGCCGGTCACCCTCGTTGCCGCGCTGGACGAGCGAGATGAGGCCGATTGGGTGCTGGAAGAGATCAAGGCGCGTCAGACCCGGGAAAACCGCGGCTTGAACGAATTCGCCGTGCTCTATCGCACCAACGCGCAGAGCCGCGCCCTCGAGGATGCGCTGAGACGTGATGCAATCCCATACCGCCTCGTCGGGTCCGTCCGATTCTACGATCGGCGGGAGATTCGGGATCTCATGGCGTATCTCAAGCTGATCGCGAACCCGTCCGACGCCGAAGCGTTTCACCGGGCGATCGCGGTGCCCAAGCGTGGCATTGGAGACACGACGGTCGACACCCTGGCCGCGCGTGCGCGTGAAATGGGTGTGTCACTGTTCGAGGCGGCATCGCGTGAGGACATGCAGACGGCGCTGCGTCCGGCAGCGCGAAAGGCGCTCGCCGATTTCGTGAAAACCCTTACGTCACTCCGCGAGCGCGCCACGGACACGAGCGTGGACGTTCTGATTCAGGAGCTGATGGGGGAGATCGGTTACGTCGAATACCTCCAAGCCGAAGGTCCCGAGTCGGCTCGCGACCGTCTCGAAAACGTGAGCGCCCTGATAAATGGCGCGGCGGAAACGGTGATCGACGACGGCGGTGAGGTCGGCCTCACGCCACTCGACCATTTTCTGCAGCGAGCAATGCTCGTCGCCGGTGCGGACGCCCTCGATCCCACTGCCGACGCGGTAACGCTCATGACACTCCACAACGCCAAGGGGTTGGAGTATCCGGTCATTTTCCTCACCGGGTTGGAGGACGGACTGTTTCCGCTGTCGCAGTCCTTCGACGATCCGCCGAAGCTCGAGGAGGAGCGTCGGCTGTTCTACGTGGGAATCACACGCGCGGAAGAGAAGCTCTACCTGTCGTTCACGGAGATGCGACGCCGGAACGGCGAGCTCCTGCCATCCATAAAATCGAGATTCCTGCGCGAGATCGCCGGCGTTAGTCTCGAGGAAAAGAAGACGCTCCGCGTGAGCACGATGGGGCGCGGGACCGGAACATCGTCCTACCGGGCCGCTGGCAGCGGATTCAACAGCGGCGCGTATCCGGCGCGTAGGACCTACGACGTTCCATCCTGGCGAAAGACAGAGATCACGGACGCCGAGGCGTCACAGGACGAGCCGAGGTACGTGAAGGGGGAGCGCATCAAGCATAAGCTCTTCGGCGACGGCTCCATCGCGGAGCTGACCGGAGTCGGTCGTGAAGTAAAGGCCGTGATTGATTTCGACGACGAGGCGGTCGGGAGGAAGACGATCAAGCTTGCGTACACCACCCTCGAGCGGGGTCAGGAATAGTGGCTGTCACACGCGAGGATGTGCTTCACATCGCCGAGCTCGCGAGGCTCGGAGTCGACGCGGAGCGCGCCGACGAGCTGACGAAGGAGTTGAGTGCGATTCTGGGCCACATGGACGTGCTGTCCCAGGTGGACACCACGGGCGTTCCACCGACCGCGAGTGTGGGAGAGGGCGGTACACCACTACGTCCTGACGCCGGAGGTACTCCTCTGATGAAGGGAACGCTCGAATCCTTTGCGCCAGCGATGCGCGACGGATTCTTCATCGTCCCTCGATTGGCCACCCACGAGGATTCCAGCGAGAGCGGCGCTTGAGCGTCGAGGGCTTCACCGACCTGAGCGCGGCTGCGATCGCGGCGAGTGTTCGCGCCGGCCAAGTCTCCGCAGCAGAATTTGTTCGCGCTTCGTTCGAGCGGGCGATTGAGATTGGGGCGGGGCCGGACGAGCTCAACATCATCCTCTACGCAGACGAGAAAGCGAGCGTGGAAGAAGCGAAGGAGATGGACGGCAAGGTCCACAGCGCGACGGACCTGGGTGTGCTGGCCGGGGTTCCCGTCGCGATCAAGGACAACATCGCATCCCTCGGACTTCCAACTACCTGCGCCTCGAAGATCCTCAAGGGTTACGTCAGTCCGTTCGAGGCAACCGCGGTTGCAAAACTTCGCGCTCACGGTGCCATGATCGTCGCGAAGACGAATATGGATGAATTCGCGATGGGATCCTCGACCGAGAACAGCGCCTACGGACCGACCCGGAATCCCTTTGACGTCAGGTGCGTCGCGGGCGGATCCTCTGGTGGGTCTGCCGCTGCCGTCGCGGCCGGGATCACGCCGATCGCCCTCGGCTCGGAGACGGGCGGCTCGGTTCGTCAGCCAGCTGCGTTCTGTGGTGTGGTCGGAGTGAAGCCCACCTACGGCAGGGTGAGCAGGTACGGCCTCGTTGCGTTCGCCTCATCACTCGACCAGATCGGTGTCGTCGGGCGCAGGGTTGATGATGCGGCGCTTGGACTCGAGGCGATCGCGGGCTTCGACAAACTGGATTCCACCAGCTCCAACGCCGACGTTCCGATCTATCGCCTTTCTGCCCTCGGAAAGCCAGCGCCGGAGGCGCGGGACCCGGATACGGAGGCGATGCGAATCGGGCGGAGTCCGGTGCCGCTTCCTCCGCCGCCCAACGAGACGACGCTGAAAGGAGTCGTAATCGGGAAGCCACGGGAATACTTCCCCGAATCGCTGGACTCGAGCATTGGGGAGCTTTGCGAACGGGCACTCGACCGGTTCCGATCAATGGGTGCCACGATTCGCGACATCTCGCTGCCGCGATCTCCGCTTGCGATTCCCGTCTATTACATCCTGGCGCCCGCCGAGGCGTCGTCCAACCTCGCCCGGTTCGACGGAGTGCGCTACGGACTTCGCGTCGACCCAGGCAAGGGACTCAAGGCCATGTACGAAGCGACGCGCTCGCAAGGATTCGGTCGTGAGGTAACGCGGCGGATCCTGCTTGGCACTTACGTGCTTTCCGCCGGCTACTACGATGCCTATTACAAGAAAGCACAAGCGGTCCGCACTCTGATCACCGAAGATTTCCGTTCGGTGTTTGCGAGCGGCGTCGACGCGATCTTCACGCCCACGACTCCGACGCCGGCGTTCCCCATCGGCGCGATCAGCGATCCGTACGAGATGTACCTGAACGACATCTTCACCGTGACCGCCAACCTCGCCGGAGTACCGGCTATCTCGGTCCCGATTGGACGCGTGCGGAGACTTCCCGTCGGCGGCCAGATCATCGCTGCCCACTTCGACGAGTACACGATGTTCCGCGTGGCTTACGCACTCGAAGCGGGGCTGGGTAAAGAGGCGCACGAGTGAGTCACGATCGCTACGAGATGGTTGTTGGCCTGGAGGTGCACGTTCAGCTGAAGACGCGCACCAAAGCCTTTTGTGGCTGCTCGACCGACTTCGGAGCACCACCCAACGTCAACACGTGCCCCGTGTGCCTGGCGCTGCCGGGCGCGCTGCCCGTTCTGAACGAGCACGCGGTCGAGCTCGCCACGCGTGCGGCGATGGGACTTGGATGCAAGATCGATCACGTCTCCATTTTCGCGCGGAAGAACTACTTCTATCCCGACCTCCCCAAGGGTTATCAGATCTCCCAGTTCGATCAGCCGCTGGCCACGGGCGGCAGCGTTGTCATCGGAAAGACTGACAAGGGCGACAACATCCAGATCGGCATCACTCGACTCCACATGGAAGAGGACGCGGGCAAGTCCATCCACGATCGCTACCCAGGGGCGACCGCGATCGACCTCAATCGCTCAGGTGTGCCTCTGATTGAGATCGTGAGCGAGCCGGATATTCGAACCGCCGCCGCGGCTGGCGCGTACCTCCGGACGCTGAAGCAGATCCTTCAGTACCTCGACGTCAGCGATGTCAGCATGGAGGAGGGTAGCCTTCGGGTCGATGCGAACATCAGCGTGCGCCCACCGGGTCAGGCAAAGCTCGGAACGAAGACCGAAGTGAAGAACATGAACTCCTTTTCCGCCGTCGAGAAAGCGCTGGAATCGGAGTTCGAGCGTCAATGCGCCCTCATTGACGCCGGCGGCCGAGTGGAGCAGCAGACTCTGCTCTGGGACGGCGTGCGCGAGACGATCCGCCCGAGCCGGACCAAGGAAGGCAGTCACGATTATCGGTACTTCCCCGAGCCGGATCTCGGGCCGCTCATGCTGGACCAGAAGTGGATTGATCACACGAACCACGATTTGCCGGAGTTGCCGGAGCCGAGAAAGAAGAGGCTCCTCGAGGAATATGGCATCTCACCCAACGAGGTCGAACAGCTTACGGCGACACCCGCCCTGGCGGATTACTTCGAAGCTGCCGCGCGCGCGTCGGCGGATGGGAAGGCGGCGTACAACTGGGTGATGGGCGAAGTCATGGCTGCCGTGCGGAGCTCGGGCGAAGACTTGACTCACTTCAAGGTGAGGCCGGCCGACCTCGCCCAGCTGCTCAACCTCGTGCGCGACGGAACGATCAGCCACACCGCTGCCAAGCGGGTCTTCTCGCGAATGGTCGAGACAGGGCAGCCCGCACCCCAGATAGCTGCCGACGAAGGACTGCTGCAGGTCGGGGACGAGTCGGCGATCGCGACGTGGGTGGAGGAAGTTCTCAGCGAGCATCCCGAGGAGGCGAGGCGATACCTTGCCGGCGAAAAGAAGCTTCAGGGCGTGCTTGTGGGATTCGTGATGAAAAAGTCCAGCGGTCGAGCGGATCCGAAGCGGGTGAATCAGTTGTTGTCGACGCGGGGTGGATAGAGAGGCTCCGGCAGCCCGACGGCGTAGTGCAGTGCCGATGGTGGCATTCCGAAGTGCTGCTGCGCCTGCTCGTGAACGTGTTCTTCTCCTCCGCGGCGCAGCGCAGCGCGACGGACCTTCTTCGCAGCGCGCAATGGAATCGTCCCCGCCGGATCGAGCTTGTAAGGTTCCGCGCGGTCGAGCCGGGTCAACAAATCGACGATGTAGTCGAAGGCGCGCGCCATATAGACCTCGACCTCCTGCTCGGTCAAGTCCCAGCGGCTCTTCTCCTCGACCAGGTGGAAGATGCGCTGCCACGATTCCGTGTCGGCAACGTACACCATGCCTCTGAAGATTCTCCGGTTGGTCGGGGTGCTGAAGATCGTCGGGCTCAGAATGCGGTCGAGATGCTCGTCCGAGTGCGAGTGGTCGCGGAGTATCAGCTGCTTAGCGGTCCGGCTGAAACGCTCGCCGATATGCGTGTCGAAGCGGCTTTCCCAGTAGCTGTGGCCGAGGGCGGCGGTCGAGGACGTGATCGTCAGCTGGTGCGGCACGAAATAGTTGTGCGCGACCGAATCAGCGGCGAGATGCGCGAGATATCCCAGTCCGAAAGCTTTCAACGGCTCTGATTCGGCGTTGTCGTGAATCTCGAGCCCGACGTTCCAGGAGTGACAATGCCGCCCCGCCGCGGCGTACTTCTTCGCGATGCTGGTGTCGGCGGCGATCGAGCCGTAGAGAAAGTCGTACGGGAACGCGGCGAGCAGCTCGGCAACGCTCGATGGGAGGAGCGCCAGCGAGCGCATGATTGCTTCGCCGAGGAAGATGTGCGTCCCCGGCGTCCACGCGTGCGCGACGGCCGGGGTCAGCACGAGCGCCAGCAACACGGCCAGAGCGATGGCGCCGGCCGAGACCGCGCGCGGTGAAGCGCGCGTCACGGTACCGCGCCTAAATGCCGATCCGCTTGCGCTGCCGGCGAACTGCTTTCCGTAGGTCGTTGAGCTCGTCCTTCACGACATCGTTTATCGCGCCGCGCGCGGTGTCGACATAATCCCGGACCTGTTCTACGACGTCGTCAACCGGGATTCGATCGATCATCTCCTCGCCACGCTCGACGGCCGTCCTGAATCCCCGCCTTGCGCGTGGTGCTGCCCACCGCGCTCCTTCAACAGCGCGGCCACCCGCCCAGCGAGCGCCCTCGAGTCCGCGGCCCCCGGCCCACTTCGCGCCTTCGAGACCCGCCAATCCTGCCAGCGCTGCACCTCTCCCCGCGTACCCGGCGAGATGGCCCACCGGTCGGCGGCCCGAGGGACCCCGTCGCAACAGCAACGTTATGCCGGCGCCGACAGCTGCGCCGATCAACGCTGCAGTCAGCAGGTCGTATTGCTGCTCGCGCTCATCGTCCTGATCCATTTCTGGGTCTGACACGCGGGCGCGGTTTTTCCCAGCCGTCGGCTCTGGCTTCGTCGTAGTCCCCATCGCTCCAATCCTCCTCGTCAAATGCCTGATTGATTCCCGTTTGCACGCCGCGAATCGTCGACGCGGTCGTCACGAAAGCCGACTCGGCTTCCTCCTGCACCACGTCGAGCAGCGCGTTCAGCTGGTTGATCCGTTCCTCCGCCGCCCCCACGGCCTGCTGCAGCCGCTGGTTCACGGCCGCGACCGTCTGGCTGACCTGCTGCACGTCGACCCTCATTGCAGTCGAGATGTAGTCTACATTGTCGGCGATCGCGCTGGCGTGTCGCATCAGCGGATTGACGTCGCCGTAAACCTTGTCGAGCATGTCGCTGATTTTCTTGTAGCTCTTTCTGAAGTTCCAGGCGGCTGGAACCAGAGCGACGGTCAGCACGATCACTGTGATCGTCATCACTCCGCTGGCGATGCTCGTGATCTTGTCCCACAGACCGGGCTCCGCCACGATCTGCTTCGTGTAGATCGTATCGGGTAGCGCAGTAACAGCCTGCAACAGCAGCTCGGCGCCACCGCTCATCCATCCCATCATACGCGCGAAGTGTGCAAGGGAGAGGCCATTTGACGATGGTGTTTACCTCACGGTACAAAGAGTGCTCTCTGCGATATATTTTCGCAACACGATCTCCAACACCACCGAACGGCTTCAGGAGCAACATGCCAGCAGTACAGTTCGTCGTTGAGGGCGGAAGGCCGCTCAAGGGCTCGATCCGTCCCTCGGGAAACAAGAATGCCGCGCTGCCGATCGTGGCCGCGGCGCTTGCATCGCCCAACCTCGTGCATCTCGAAAACGTGCCACGAATCAGGGACATCGAGACGCTGGTGGAGCTCATTCGGTCAGTCGGTGCGTCGGTGGAGTGGGTCGGCCAGAATGCGCTCGACATCCACGCCAAGGACCTTCGCCCCGCCGATCTCAATCCCACGCTCTGCGCCAAGATTCGCGCGTCCATCCTGCTGGCGGCGCCGCTCCTTGCCCGCTGCGGACAGGTCACGTTGCCACCGCCGGGAGGCGACGTCATCGGCCGCCGGCGTCTCGACACGCACTTCCTCGCGCTGGAGCAGCTGGGCGCGCAGTTCACGCACGGGAAGATGATCGAGATGCGTGTAAACGGGTTCAAAGGCGCGGATGTCTTGCTCGACGAGCCGAGCGTCACCGCGACAGAGAACGCCCTCGTTGCCGCATCCGCCGCGACCGGCACGACGATTCTTCGGAACGCCGCCAGCGAGCCCCACGTCCAGGACCTCGCGCATTTTCTCATCGCCCTCGGCGCCGAAATCGAGGGCGTTGGCACGAACACGATGACCATTAAAGGCAGCAAGTCCATCGGATCGAAGCGCGTCACCCACACCATCGGCCCGGACCACATCGAAGTTGGATCGTTCATCGGACTCGCGGCTGTGACAAAGTCCGAGCTGCGAATCGAAAACGCCGGCATCGAGCACCTCCGCTCGACTCGCATGGGTTTCGAGCGACTCGGCATCGAGTGCGTCGAGGACGGGCACGACCTGATCGTCCCCGCCAAGCAATCGCGAAAGATCCAGTCCGACATGGGTGGCCACGTTCCGAAACTGGAGGACCAGCCCTGGCCCGCGTTTCCGGCGGATACGATGTCGATCGCGATCGTCACGGCCTCGCAGTGCGAGGGGCTCATCCTCATGCACGAAAAAATGTTCGAGTCGCGGCTGTTCTTCGTCGACAAATTGAGTATGATGGGCGCGCGAATAGTGCTCTGCGATCCGCACCGCGCTCTCATCCACGGACCGTGCCGTCTGCGAGGCGCGAACCTGGAATCTCCCGATATCCGGGCCGGGATGGCGCTGCTTCTCGCCGCCCTTTGCGCCGACGGGACGAGCGTCATCAACAACGTCGGACAGATCGAGCGCGGTTACGAGCGTATCGACGAGCGCCTCAACAAGCTTGGCGCCGCGATCACGCGCGTGGACGATCGACGGCAGTAAGCGTGAGTGAGGTTCCGAAGGAAGTAATCCCCGACTTCGAGAGCTGGGGAATTCGCGCGTTTACTACAACCCGTGATGCCGGCACCTTCAGCCTCGCCGGCGACGATCCGGTGAACGAGGTGATGGGTCGCTGGACGGCGGTGCAGCGTGACATCGTCGACGTCGCTCGACGTCTTGTGTCGATCCGGCAGGTCCACGGCACCCGCGTCCTCGTCCACACCGGCGGTTGGGAGGGTTGGCTCCGAGGCGATGAGGCGGACGGACATATCGCGGCCGAGCGGGGGATCGCCCTCGCCGTAGGAGTGGCGGACTGCGTGCCGGTGTTCATCGCGCATCCGTCGGGGATCGTCGCTCTTCTCCATTCCGGGTGGAGGGGGACCGCGGCCCGGATCACCACTGAGGCCATCTCGGCTCTCGCGCGTTATGGACTCCCACCCGACGAGCTGGCGGTACATCTTGGGCCGGCTATCTGCGGTCGATGCTACGAAGTGACTGCCGAGGTTCGAGAGCAGCTGACGGGCGAGCTCGCGACGCGGCCAGGTCATGTCGATCTCAGGTCCCTCATTGCGGAGCATGCCACGGAGACCGGCGTCCAGAAGATCAGCGTCAGCTCGTCGTGCACGAAGTGCGACAACGATCGGTTTTTCTCGCACCGGGCCGGTGACAAAGGACGGCAGATCGCGGTTATTGCCGCAGCGGTGGATCAGGCCGGATGATCCGGGCGATGGGCGAGGTCGCGTCGATGTGGCAGGAGCTTCCGCACCCCGTCTCACGCCTCGTTTACACGCTTCTCTTCATGGTGTTCGTGCTCGGCACCGCCATGCTTGCAGTTCGTCGCTTCTCCTCGAATCGCCTCTTTTCCCAGGTCGTCACGACGCTGGGAATTTTTTTGCTGGTCATTGGCACCATAGTCTACACGGTCGCCTTTCGAGGTCTCCAGCTCGTCGAAATGATTCTCAGTTGGTCCGTTTCAGCCGCCGCCATCTATTGGTTCCTGGGCCGGATGAACAGAATCGCAAAAGCGGAGACGGACCTGAGGCTTGCCGCAATAAAGGAAAGCGAAACGCGCTTTCAGGCGATCATCGAAAACGCAGCCGACGTTGTGAGCATCGTCGGCTTCGATGGCGTGCTGCGCTACGTGAGTACTGCTGTTACGCGCGTCCTTGGTTTCGAGCCACAGGCTTTGCAGGGGACGAGCATCTTCGCGTTAATGGATCCCGACGATGCTGACGTCGCAAGCGTCCTCTTCAAGGAGCTCGCGGAACAGGCGGGTAGCGTCAGGTCCGGCGAGATTCGCTTTCGGCATAAGGACGCAAGCTGGCGGACTCTCCATCTGACCGCCAAGAACCTCGAGGATATCCGAGGTATCGAGGCAATCGTCGTCAACAGCCGGGATATCACCCAGCAGAAAACACTCGAGACGGAGCTTCGGCAGGCGCAACGAATGGAGACCGTCGGCCAGCTTGCGGGTGGGATTGCGCATGACTTCAACAACCTGCTCACTGCAATCATCGGCCGGACGGAGTTTCTCGCTCACGGTGAGAACCTCGATGCAAGCCAACGGGAGGATGTCGAGGAGATCCGGCTCGCAGGCACCCGTGCGGCATCGTTGACGCGTCAACTCCTCGCGTTCAGCCGGAAGCAGGTCCTTACTCCACGCGTCGTCGACCTCAACCTTGTAATTCACGGTATGGAGCCAATGCTCAGGCGCCTCATCGGCGAAGACATCCTCGTTCAGATCATTCTGGAGGAGGAGCTTGGACACATCACCGCCGATAGTGGCCAGCTGGAGCAAGTACTCCTCAATCTCTGCGTCAATGCCCGCGATGCGATGCCGGACGGCGGAGCGCTGAGCATCAAAACCGCCAATGTCACCTCGTTGGACGCTGGACTCACCCCCGACGCCCCTTCGACGGACCTGGTGATGCTGTTCGTCTCGGACACGGGCCACGGAATGGACGAGGAGACGAGGGCTCACATCTTCGAGCCATTCTTTACGACCAAGCCTGAAGGAAAGGGAACCGGGCTTGGGCTCTCAACGGTCTATGGCATCGTAAAGCAATCAGGCGCGGCGATTACGGTCGATTCGGGCGTTGGGCGAGGAACCTCTTTTCGGATCCTTTTCCCTCGAACGGGCGCGGAGCTCAGTATTCCGCCAGTGGTTCCCCGCAGCCGGGAAGGCACGGAGACGCTGTTGCTGGTTGAAGACGACAGATCGGTTCGCCAGCTGGCCGACCGGATCCTGAGCGATCGCGGTTACAAGGTGATACCGTGTTCGGACGGCAAGGATGCTTTGCGAGCGTTCGCGAGTGCGCCGGAGCAAATCGACATCGTCGTGACAGACCTTATCATGCCCGGAATGAGCGGCAGGGAGCTCGTCCAAGCACTTCGGCAGATCCGCCCGAGCGTCGCGGCGCTGTACGTCTCCGGCTACACGCAGGATGAGATAATCCGGCGCGGTTTGCACGATCCGAGTGTCACCTTTCTCCAGAAACCATTCACCGCTGATGAGCTTACGAACAAGGTGCGCGCCGTCCTGGATGCACGAGCGCCACCAACTTGACTCGCCTCAGGCACCTTTCTACATTGTATAGGGCGTTCAACTCGGCGGCCAACACTGATGTGGGGATCCCCCCACATTTTTTTGTCCCTTGAATGGACCTCGAAGGTAGATGAACGGAGCGCTGGAAAGTCTTGTAGCGTCGGAAATTAAGCCACTTAGACTAGAGCTTTTCGAGCTCAAGCTGGGAGGCAGCAAAGGCCGTCCAGTCCTGGACGTTCGAGTCGAGCGGGAGGACGGTGAGAAGGTGACGGTCGATGACTGTGCGGCTGCATCCCGCGCGATTGAAGCAAAGCTGGATGCGGAGGACTTCGGGGGCAAGCGGTACGTCCTTGAAGTCTCCTCGCCGGGAATCGAGAGGCCACTCAGGAACGCAAAGGATTGGAGAAGGTTTGTCGGAAGCACGGTCGTCGTCACTAGTCACGTCCCGGGCGATCCGGCGGGCCGCAGAACGGACGAGGTAGAGATTGCCGGCGTCGAAGACAATGCC
>Ga0193714_1000069_pt1 | contig 12422 bp, 12 predicted proteins | sample U2m1metaG_FD_143039 | JGI IMG/M metagenome (GOLD analysis project Ga0193714, IMG submission 143039) | Soil microbial communities from a riparian zone of the East river system, Colorado, United States - U2m1 | ecosystem: Environmental > Terrestrial > Soil > Riparian zone | place: USA: East River... | reverse complement strand
AATGCAGCCGGAATCTACCAGCGGAGGCACGAGCCTCGCGCCGTCCACTGGACATCGCTAGAATTCCTTTCCGCGCTCTTCACGCCCGATTGCGGCGAGCAGGATCAACACCAAAAAGATCACCAGCGTAAAGAGCGCGAGTGCCTTTGCGTAATTCGGATGCCCGCTGGCGTCACGGAAATGGTCGGCTAACCGGGCTTCGATGACGGCCGTGTTGGCGGCGAACAAATTTCCAAGTTGATACGCAACGCCGGGAAAGGTTCCTCGCACCGCGCCGGGCGAAAGTTCATTCAAATGCACAGGGACGATTCCCCAGGCTCCCTGCACCATGAATTGCATGGCAAATCCACCGGCGACAAGGAGGGCGAAGCCCGGCGGAAAAACCCAGAGAGGAATGAAAATTATTCCAAAAACCGAAGCCAAAATAATCGAACGACGGCGTCCCCATTTTTGCGACAGATGACCAACCACTGTTCCCCCGCAGATTGCACCAACGGCGTAAATGATCCCAGTCGCGGCCTTCTGCGTCACGCCATAGTGGCGTTGTTCACCCAAAAAAGTTTGATACATGTCTTGGGTCCCATGAGACATGGCATTGAACGCCGTCATCAACAGGATGACGTAAACAAATAAAACCCAGTGACGTTTTAGGACAGCGAGCAGATCGCTCCAAAAATTAGTCGTCTCACGCTGGCGCTGCAGCCACACCGGCGATTCGGGCACCCGCGCACGGATGTACAACACAAGAACCGCAGGCAGCGCTCCTGCTACGAAGAGACCGCGCCATCCGAAGAACGGAAACACGATCCAATACACAACGGCCGCGAGGAGATAACCAAATGCGTAACCTTGTTGTAAAATTCCGGAGAACAATCCGCGCGCCGCGGTCGGCAAGGTCTCCATTGCCAGCGAGGCACCCAGTCCCCATTCTCCACCCATCCCGACTCCATAAAGCGCGCGGAAAATAAGCAGCCAAGTGTAATTCGGAGAAAACGCCGTTAGCAATTCCATGAGAGAATAGAAAATGATATCGATCATCAGAGGCATGCGCCGTCCGAACCGGTCGCCGAGCAAACCGAAGATGAACGCTCCCAACGGGCGCATCGCCAGTGTCAGGGTGATGGCGTAGCTCAGCTCGGCGATGCTCGTCCCAAAGTCGGCCGCCATCGGCACGATCACGAATGTGAGGAGGAAAAAATCGAACGCATCGAGTGCCCACCCCAGAAAGCAAGCCAGGAAGGTATTTCGTTGATTACGGTCAAGCGATCTGAAGAGTCGCACCGCCTCCATGGCGCATTGAGCTAATCGTCACACGGAGAGAAGTCGAGAGAATTGCTGGACCCGACAGCAAAGCTGCAATCGAGCAAACTAAACAGATGCCGGATTCCGATAAGCGTTGACACCCCAATGCGCGGCCATATAGCCTCGGTAGATTAGAAGCGCACCGAAACTCTCTCTTCGATTCCGTCCGGGATCCTGCGCTGCATCTAAGATTAACGTTCAACATTAAATCAGAGAGAAAACACATTCATGAAATCAATTGTCAGTATTACCGCCATTACATTATTGAGCCTGTTGCCTGTGACATTTGTTCAGGCGCAGGACACTCCAAAGGCTGCAAGCGAAAAACGTCCTACAATCGCGGGGGCCGGCAAAAGAACCGATGTTTATCACGTCCATTTCACCAAGGCTGCTCTTGGTAAAGCCGTTCAATTAGGCGATTGGCTCAAGACACCTAATCCCAACGACCCAATGCCAGGACATTTTATTGTCCTCCGTCATCAGGACGGCGACGCCTGGGATTACGTAGTTATTACACATCTCGGTACCAAAGCCACCGTAGAGGCTGCAGGCACGGCCGTGCCTGCGGACAAGCGTGACTTGAGCGAATGGCACACCGACACCTTTGTCAGTGGTCCATCATGGGAAGAATTCAGCCGCGCCATGGGTGTCGGCGGCGACTCTGCTTCAAAAACTGCGGGCTCGGTTTATTCCGTCTCATATTATCGCCCCGCTCCTGGGCATCGCGAGCAGTTGGAAAAGATGTTGAGCGAAACACCGAACGCGACAGGCGACACGACTGCCGGCAATGTTCTGATGCAGCACTTGGAAGGAGCTGACTGGACCTTCCTAAGCATCGCTCGCTACAATTCGTGGGACGACTTTGCCACCGGCGAAAAAAATGCCATGGCGCAGACTACGAAGAAGGATAGCCCTTGGTTCCGTTTGCGCGATCACACCCAATTTCATACCGACACTCTCACCGATCGTATTGCTCCATAAATTGCACGCACTCTTTCAGTGATACGCGGCTAGAGCGATTAATCCTCAATCGCCCAATGACACTCCGCCTCTTAGTTTCGGGGGGCAGAATGCCATCTGTTTCGCTTTGGGCATTCGCACTCTTTTGAGCATTCGGCTTTTGTCATCACTCTCAAGAAACCGAGCAACGTTCCCACGGTTGGGCTCGATAACGTTCAGGAGCAAGAGCATATGTAGGACGGAGTAACACATCTACGCATCATGATGCGTCAATTTGTTGCTTGATTCCCCGAGGAAACGCTCTTTAGTTCCCGGACAATCATGGCTACAAACGGTCTTCATCCCTTGGAAGCGCTCCTGCGCGAACGAATCGTTTTACTCGATGGCGCAATGGGCACAATGATCCAGCACTACAAGCTGTCCGAGGCCGAATATCGAGGAGAACGGTTCGGCGATTGGAAAGGCAAAGACCTCAAGGGAAGCCTGGAACTGCTCAATCTAACCCGGCCGCAAGTCGTAGAGGAAATTCACTCCGCTTATCTCAATGCCGGCGCCGACGTTGTCGAAACGAACACGTTCAGCGGAACGACCATAGGCCTGCACGATTTCCTGTTTCAGGGCGAGCCCACGAGTGGGCGCAAAGATCAGGAATTTTTTCAGCGCGTGGTGGACGATGCCGATCTTCGCACGCTCGTTCACGAAATGAATCTTAAAGCCGCTCAGATCGCGCGTCGCGCCGCGGATCGTGTCGCGAATGAAACCGGACAGCAGCGATTCGTGGGCGGATCAATGGGACCGCTTCCTGTGGCAGGTTCGATTTCACCCGACGTAAACGATCCCGCATTTCGCGCGGTCTCGTTCGACCAACTTCGCCAAACTTACTTCGATGAAGCCAAAGCTCTGCTCGAAGGCGGTGTCGATCTACTCATTGTCGAAACGATTTTCGACACACTTAACGGAAAGGCAGCGCTGTTCGCCATCGCCGATGCTCTGGAAAAATCCGGACGCAAGGTGCCGTTGATGATCTCGGGCACCGTGATTGACAAATCCGGCCGAAACTTGAGCGGACAAACCGTCGAAGCATCGCTCATATCGATCGCGCACGGTGACCCGCTCGTCGTCGGTTTGAATTGTTCACTCGGTCCGGATGAGATGGAATCGTTCGTGGAAGAACTGGCGCGCATCTCACCCTACTACATGAGCGCATATCCAAACGCGGGTCTGCCGGATCCCCTATCGCCGACCGGTTTTCCAGAAACAGCAGAAACTTTCGCACCCAAGGTCGCGAAGTGGGCAGAGAACGGCTGGCTCAATGTGGTAGGTGGCTGCTGCGGCACAACGCCGGATCACATTCAAGCGCTCGCAAAACTGACGCAGAAATTCTCACCGCGTACTGTGGAAAGAAACACCAAGTATACATGATTCTGCGACTATCCGGACTCGAACCGTTGAACGTTACGCCGGAGTTTGGCTTCGTTGTCATCGGCGAGCGCACCAACATCACAGGATCGCCGAAGTTTTCGAAGCTGATTCTCGCCGGCGATTTCGACGGCGCGCTCGCTGTGGCTCGTCAGCAGGTGCAGGGCGGCGCGAACCTTCTCGACGTGAACATGGACGAAGGGATGCTCGACTCGGAGGCGGCCATGGTCCGCTTCCTGAATCTGATCGGCAGCGAACCTGAGATCACGCGAATTCCAATTGTGATCGACAGCTCGAAGTGGAGCGTCATCGAAGCAGGGCTCAAATGCCTGCAGGGAAAAGCGGTGGTGAATTCCATCAGCTTGAAAAACGGCGAAGAAGACTTTCTCCGACAAGCCCGACTAATCAGACGATATGGCGCTGCAGCGATCATAATGGCGTTCGATGAGCAAGGTCAGGCGGATAATTTTCAGCGCAAAATCGAGATCTGTGCGCGTGCTTATGATCTCTTGACCAAGCAAGCAGGTTTCTCTGCGAGTGACATTATCTTCGATCCAAACATTTTGACGGTTGCTACCGGGCTCGAAGAACATCGGAATTACGCGGTTGATTTCATCAACGCGACTCAGTGGATCAAAAAGAATCTTCCGGGCGCGCGCGTCAGCGGCGGCGTGAGCAATATTTCTTTTTCGTTTCGCGGTAACAACACCGTCCGCGAGGCGATGCATGCCGCGTTTCTGTTTCACGCCATTCGCGCGGGTCTCGACATGGGAATCGTCAATGCCGGGCAACTGGCGGTGTACGAAGAAATTGACCCGCCGTTACGAGAACGCGTCGAAGACGTGTTATTGAACCGGCGAGATGATGCGACCGAGCGGCTGGTTGAGTTCGCAGAAAACGTCAAAGCGAAAGGCAAAACACCAGTCGCCGACAAAGCTTGGCGAAAAGAGCCTGTCGAAGAGCGTTTGAAACATGCGTTGGTTAAAGGGATTGTCGACTACATCGACATCGATACCGAGGAAGCGCGTCAAACATGCAAACGACCTCTCGATGTAATTGAGGGACCGCTCATGGCCGGAATGAGTGTGGTTGGCGATTTATTCGGCGCCGGCAAAATGTTCCTGCCGCAGGTCGTCAAGAGCGCGCGAGTAATGAAAAAAGCTGTCGCCTATCTGATGCCATTCATGGAAGCGGAGAAATCCGCCGGCGCGAAACCGCAGGGACGCATCGTGATGGCAACGGTGAAAGGCGACGTGCATGATATCGGCAAAAACATTGTCGGGGTAGTGCTGCAATGTAACAACTACGACGTTGTCGATCTTGGCGTAATGGTGCCGGCCGCAAAGATTCTGGAAACAGCGCGAGAAAAACAAGCGGACGTGATTGGCCTGAGCGGCCTGATTACGCCGTCATTGGACGAGATGGTGCATGTCGCACAAGAGATGGAGCGGGAAGGATTTCGCCTGCCGTTGTTGATTGGCGGGGCGACCACAAGCCGGGCGCACACCGCGGTGAAGATCGCACCGCATTATCAAGCAAGTATTGTCCACGTTCTGGACGCCTCGCGCGCGGTGGGGGTTGTCAATTCGCTGCTGAACGAAGAACTCAAGTCCGCGTTCGATAAGAAAACGCGCGAAGACTATGAACGCTTGCGCCGGGAGCATTCCGCAAGAACACAGCGAAAGAATTTGCTGACGCTCAAAGAAGCACGCGCAAACCGGACGCCAATTGATTGGAGTAACTATGTTCCACCTAAACCGGAATTTTTGGGAGTCCGCGCTTACCAAACTGCGGGTTCCGCTGAGGATGACACCGTACGCTCCTTTTCGCTGCGGACGCTGGCCGAGTATATCGATTGGTCGCCGTTTTTTCACGCCTGGGAATTGCGCGGGCGTTATCCCGCGATTTTTGAAGATCCGAAGATCGGCAAACACGCGCGGGAACTTTTCGATGACGCGCAGAAGCTTCTTGATCGGATCGTCGCAAAAAATCTGCTCGTTGCGCGCGGTGTTCACGCTTTTTGGCGAGCAAACTCAGTCGGCGATGATGTGGATCTTTATGCCGACGACGATCGCGCGAAGAAGCTCGCCACGTTTTACTTCCTCCGTCAGCAAATGCAAAAGCCGGCGGGACAATTTAACCATTGCCTGGCAGATTATACTGCCCCAGCCAATGGTGGTCCTGGACCGTCGCTACAAGATTACCTTGGCGGATTTGCGGTTTCCGTTCACGGCGCGGACGAACTCGCGGAGGAATTCAAACAGGAGCATGATGATTACAGCGCCATCATGACCAAAGCGTTGGCAGATCGATTAGCTGAAGCATTTGCCGAGTATCTGCACAAACAAACACGGATTGCATGGGGATTCGGGCGCGACGAACAGCTCTCTCAGGCCGAATTAATCCGCGAAAAATATCGCGGTATCCGGCCGGCTGCCGGTTATCCCGCCTGTCCCGATCACGCAGAGAAGGGAACATTGTTTGAGTTGCTCGATGCCGAGCACAACGCTGGCGTTAAACTAACCGAATCGTTTGCGATGCATCCCGGTTCCAGCGTGAGCGGACTTTATTTTTCGCATCCCGAGGCGAAATATTTCGGGGTCGGGCAAATTGGGCGCGATCAAGTGGTGGATTATGCGACCCGGCACGGCGAATCGGTGCCCGCGGTGGAAAAGCGTTTGGCCCCCAATTTGGATTACAACGTTTGATGCGATCAAACGTCGGGGCGAGAGGATTTGAACCTCCGACCTGTCGCCGCGGCGACCGCTCTATCACAGCCTATCAAGTTCGTCTCGACCTCGTCCGGTCTTGTAGTATCGCTCGCGTTGCGCTGCTTCGGATCGACTGGCAAAGCCTTCGCTGTAAACAAGCACCCACGGAGTGCCGTGTTTCGTTGCCTTGGAATCCCCAGCGTTATGCCGACGAATTCGCTCGGTTACGTCCTCGCAAGAGCCCACGTAGCGTCGTCCAGTTTTTTGACTTCTTAACACGTAACAATAAAACATTGCTCAGTATTAGAAGATTCATGTCGGGGCGAGAGGATTTGAACCTCCGACCTCGTGGTCCCAAACCACGCGCTCTACCAAGCTAAGCTACGCCCCGTTCTTCGGCCCCGTTCTTTATCATGGATCGTGCCTTCCCGCATCCCGAAATTCGATTACATTGCTGGCAAAATTGGGAATGAAAGCATACGGGTTAATCATTTCAGCGACTCTAATTGGCATGGCGCTGATGCTGCACGGACAGGACGCCGCTCCGCCGTCTGTGGATCTTTTTGAGGAGCAAAACCGGCTGGAGCCAACGCCCTCGCCCGAGCCTCCTAATGGCCCCGATCTGCCCGAGATATCGCAGCTTGACCAGAATTTTTCAAAGCCGAGGTCCCTCGGGCCGCAAGCGGATGCATTGCGCGTCCATAGGGAATGGCGACAACTAAAAAATCGGACCGTGAATGACCCACAGGTACAGGCGGCGAAGGCATACGCGCAGTCTGCGCGCACTGATTTGGAAAAGAGGAATCGGCTCCGCAATTACTACGACGTCTACTACCAACGCATGTCGGCACTCGCTACAACTCCGGAACTCAAGTTGGCATTGCAGTCATTAAAGACGTCTCATCAGGGTTTGCTGGCTCAGCCACGCGTGAGGCCTACCCCGGATACCTCCACGCCCTCACCAACCCCGTCGAGCACACCTGCGCCTAAGAAGAAGCCCGCAATTAAACAGAAGAAGAAGAAGAAACACCACAAGCAGTTTTGATTGGCTACCTTGCCAGTCCACAGTCATTGCGGTATTCCTAATCGCACCTTGTCCTTTGGCGCGTTCGTCTAGTGGTTAGGACACAGCCCTCTCAAGGCTGGTACACGGGTTCGACTCCCGTACGCGCTGCCACCCCTCTGAAAAGGCGTTTTCATAGGTAAAATTCACGCTGGCGCTGCATATTTCTAACGCAACAGCGAGAACATTGCGTTTCTCCGACTCCACGGAGTTAATCGTCAAGGGCAAGCGCAAATCGTGTCCACCGCACGAGCTTCGCCGTCGTTCCTGACCGGTTGATGTACGACACCAGATCGCCGCGCACCTTCATCACGATTACGAACATGGTTTTCCATTGATCCGCAGCCTGCGAGCATCAGCCCAATGATCAACATCAGTATTGTTTTCATTTGTGCTTTCCTTCTTGATTGTGGCCGGATCATTCGCCATTCGGCAATCAAAAACGGGTACAGCGCGAATCCTGAGCGGCGGGCCGGGCCGTTGGCGCTGTACGGTTCTTTGAAATCGCCTTAGTGTCTGTGTACGATCAGTTTGCCAGCGTCATCGTAAACGTGGATCACGGCATCATGTGAGTAGATCAAAGCCGCGATGATCTTTGCGCGAGCGGACGTCGTAGGTGTGCATTTTGTTACGTGTCGATATCGCCACGTTATTTTCAGTCTTTTCCTAACGGAGAGCGGCGGGGTAATTGCGGAACCCACGTCGCTGACGTGACAAGAGGTGGCAGTTTTGGTATGCGACTGATCCTGCGCATTTCATTGTGCGCTTTTTCGTCGCGGAATTTCGCCATCCGATTGTCAATTGACACGATGTGGGCACGTAGAGTGAAAGGTGCGTGTGTGCCGGAATTCGTCGGGGTCGTTTTCGTGATTTGCTGTATCAAAACGCCGTGGCTGACGTTCCACGTTCCGTCGCTCTCCGTGCCGCACGGAGAGCCGCGATCGTTAGTAATTCCAATGCCTTTACGCGTGCGGTCTGCGTTGAGCACGACAAATTCTTTGGAATATCCTGTCTTAAGAGACGAGATTTCCCACGTCCCGACTAATGCCGCCTTCAATTCCGCGTCCGTTAGATGCGCAGCTGCGGCAACAGTTTGAATTCCGGGCGGACAGAGAAAGCAAAGAATCAAAATGAACAATATCCTCGCAGCGAGAAGCGGAGGTTTGCCGTAAACGTGTTCAGAAATCGGCGGTGGCATCGGTGCGGATTGTTTCTCATCCGGCAGTCAAAAGCAATTCTAGCGAGAACTGAGCGCGAGCCGAGCGGGTCAATTTGTAGCAACAATTTAGCAACGGCGAAACGTACACTAGCGAAGGCATAAGCCCTCTCAAGGCTGGTACACGGGTTCGACTCCCGTACGCGCTGCCAATGCCTGTCATAAATTGCCGACAAACAAAAACACCTTGCGCTCATGGAATTCGGGGCAAAAATGGGCGGGGGGCATGAAAAGGGCAAAGACCAAAACTGCGGTTCCACTTAGCGCGGGCGAACGTTATTTCGAATTTACCGATTCGAGCAAACAACTGAATCGCGCTCGAAGAGCACTCGGCCTAAAGGAAAACGAAGCGCTGCTCGTGTTCACCGACGGAGAGAAAGAATTCGCAGTGGCGACTGACGTGCATTAAGCAGCTTGCTTAATCGAAATCGATACTCCCTTCAGCGGTAAAAATCACGTCTCGGGCTTTCCTGATTAGAGGGTACCGCTGAAACAGTGCAACACACTGCGAGGGGAGGAAGCCAGGAATTAAACGGGGACTTAACCTGGCGCGGTGTTTATGAATAAGCACGGCGCTCCAATACCGCCTCTCCGCACCTAGTGCGTGCTCGCAGCAGCCGCCTTATTATTTCGTTTCCAACAAGGGATGCGGCCGCACGAATTGCTCAAAAAACGATAGCTGATTTCAACCGAAAAGGCGCAGTTGCGTCGTCGGTCTTTGGAAATCCGCGCAAGAGAGTTTCGGACGCGCGCTCATTCGGTTGCGCCGGCAGGAGATGGCAAACATCGATGCGATTTGCTCGGCGAAGATACCTTCCCCAGTCATACGCGTGTGCCACCTGGAATTATTTAGCCGGTTTCCTCGCAAATGGCGGATGCGTCCCAGCACCTTCTCTTTGCGCTCGGGAAAATGTTCCTCGAGCCAATGTTCAAATAGTGGCGCGACCGCCCACGGCAGGCGGACAATTGTGTATCCGGCAAATTGCGCACCCGCTTTTGCGCAGGCTCCCATGATCTTTGGAACTTCATGATCGGTGAGCCCAGGGATGATGGGTGCAACCATCACACCCGTCGGGATTCCGGCGTTGCGAAGTTGGCTGATTGCATCCAGCCGGGCTTGGGGTGACGACGTCCGCGGCTCGAGGACCCGCTGCAAATTCGAGTCCAGCGAAGTTACTGAAATATTTACAGCCACTCCATTATGCGCAGCGAGGTCGCGCAAAAGATCGACGTCTCGTGTAACAAGACGGTTCTTTGTGATGATCGCCACCGGATTGCGAAATCTGGCGAGCACTTCGAGACAGCCGCGAGTAATGCACAGCTTCCGCTCGACCGGCTGATACGGATCGGTCACGCCACTCAGCACCAGCGTTTGCGGCTGCCACCGCGGCGATTCCAGTTCGGCACGCAACAATTCCGGCGCGCTTGTTTTCACCATGATCTTGCTTTCGAAATCGAGTCCGGCGGAAAAGCCGAGATATTCGTGCGTTGGTCGCGCGTAACAATAGATGCAGCCATGTTCGCAGCCTCGATACGGATTCAGGCTTGTCTCAAACCCAACATCCGGACTGTTGTTACGAGTGATGACCGATTTGGTTTCGTCGCGAAAATATTGCGTTTGGTGTTGCGGGCGTTCTTCCGTTTCAAGATCAACATCGACGTCATTTAGATCGACATGCAGCTTTTCGAAGCGATTTGCAGGGCTCCAGGAGGCACCACGTCCGCGAATAGCCGCGCGGCTTTGTGGCGTCTCAATAACAACAGGCCGGAACTTCTTCGCCATCCAATAAGTTCACATGAACATATCACGGTGTCGACCAGAATCTTGTCATTACTCCATCAGTCCAACACTCCATTACTGAAGCGATGCGTTATTTCACTTTGAGTAATGAAGTAATTGGGTAATGAATTTCCGACCGCAAATATGCGACTCCGGAGGGGTGGCAGAGCGGTTGATCGCGCCGGTCTTGAAAACCGGAAGGCCGAAAGGTCTCGTGAGTTCGAATCTCACCCCCTCCGCCACTTTCATTTTGAGGTTACTTTGCCTAAGCAGGGCCAAAGGATAATTGATCAATACGATCCCTGGATGGAGCTAACACAGCCGCCTAGCAACGGTTATTTTGTAAAGTACTCCAGAGATCGTTGAATTGTGATTTCCTTAGGATCACAACACGTGGCTGATATCTCTATTTCGTCTTCGCCTCCCTTTCCTCCGCCCGTCCGTAGAGTAATCTTCGCATCTTGCAAATCCTCAGCGGTGAATCCATTTCTGAGGAGAACTTGTTTGGCCAACGCTACCTCGTTAGTCTTGACGGCCATCATCAGCTGGTCGCGATCGACTTTGTCGGCGTGAATCCGGGTCTGGGCTTGAGCTGCTTTTTTCTGCAGCGATTCGGCGTTAGCCTTTGAGGACGTGTTGGCCCGTTGGCGGTTTCGTTCTCCATTAGTCACTTGTGCCGGCATCGTGGCTGGAATGGCGATGAGGCCGAGTGACGCGAGTATAGAGGGTACGATGCATCTGCGAAGGAAGCTCATGGCAGGATGGGCTAACGACCTATGCTTTTCGACTGCTGTCAATCGGAGGGGACAACACGGCTTTGCGACCGATGTTAGAAAGCTACAAAGGTTACAATGTTAAAACGGATGAGGCCGAAGCTGAGAGATCAAAGGAGTTACAAACGTTGAAGCGGCGAAGGCACTGTTTCTCTACCCATGCCAAGGTGAGATGGGCTTATTTACGACAATCAAAGCGCCAGGCTTTGAGTGCAATGAAGACAGCCGTAGTCTCATTCCCCTGGCCACCAACAAAGTAAAATCAATTCACCGACGGGCCGATCACAAAAGCGGATTGAATCTGAAGGCTAGGCGTTTCCGGGTAGAGATTCAGACACCCGAAGCGAATGTCCAGCACGGCTGAACTGGTAGGCGTATTCGGGACGGTCCAATCGAAATATTGAATCCTCGGATTACGCTGTTCTGTAAGAAGCATGTAGATCGTCCTGCCGCCATCGAGCGAAAGGAGAACTTCCGTTTCACACATCGACAGGTCGACGTCTGGAAAGTTCGCCGTCCATGCAATCCTCACAACCTGTCCAGGATTCAAAACCTGTCCCGGCCTTGGCGAAATCAGTTTGGCACTGTATTTCTTTCTATAAGCCTGCGCGAATGCGGTTCTAGGCGATTGCGGAGCCAAAGCAAATGTCAATGCAAGTAGTGCCAGAACTAGTCGTGGAGTTTTCATTTTTTCACTCCATCTGAGTGAGCATCAATTGTCAATAGCAGTTTGCTGCCGCAAAGACGCTCCTTGTTTATCATAACGGATTGGCTCAAGATCTTCGGGCTCAAAACAACGCTCGACATTAGTTGGAAAATCATTGAAGAATCGCGTCACTTCTGACTTCTCCTCCTTCCGCTCTTACTCGCCGCATCAACAAGAATACGTATATGAACACACGCCTCCGCTTGACTATGCTTGCCACCATCTTCGCGTTGCTCACGCCTGCCACGCCCATCTTGCACGCGCAGCTGCTGGCGCCGACCGGAGGCATCGATGTGCCCGATGGTACCCGCAAATGCATAAAGCCCAAAGAGCGTGCACCGAAACCGGTCGATCTGTTCACGCCGCTGACCTGCCTCGAAGCGGTTGTCAACGTGAGCGCCACGGCCGGCAACCAGGCTGAGAGTTTCGTGAACGTCAACCCGACCAATACAAACAACCTCGTAGCCACCTCGAACAATCCCGGCACAAACG
>Ga0193714_1000068_pt1:7500-12431 | contig 12431 bp, 7 predicted proteins | sample U2m1metaG_FD_143039 | JGI IMG/M metagenome (GOLD analysis project Ga0193714, IMG submission 143039) | Soil microbial communities from a riparian zone of the East river system, Colorado, United States - U2m1 | ecosystem: Environmental > Terrestrial > Soil > Riparian zone | place: USA... | reverse complement strand
GAGAGCTTCTAACCTTCAGGCAACCCCCCACCCCCATCTCAGCAGTTAAGCCGTAGTTGGGGATGAGAGCTTCTAACCTTCAGGCACCCTCACCACCAACTCAGCAATTAAGCCGTAGTTGGGGGTGAGAGTGAGCCCTAACCTTCAGGCCACCCCCCACCCCCAACTCAGCAATTAAGCCGTAGTTGAGGGTGAGAGTGAGCCCTAACCTTCAGGTAGCTGCAGGCACTGAGAAGATGCTAAGTTTAACCAACATTGCGATTTTTCACTTTTTCACATCTCAGACGAATGCACCTCCCTCATATACCCACCGGGTTACGTTCGCTCGAGAAGTCGCACGCAAATGTTCCGGGGTTAATTTTATAAGCGAAAAATTTTTTTTTGTATGCGACTGACTAAAACCTACCTTTCGCTTACCGAGAGGTCATGTCAGGAATGCTGGCCACTTTGCAGGACTTGGTCGGTAGAGCGCGCGCGCGCGCGAGGGTTAAGGGATCTAGCTGCTGAAGTGCCCGAAGCCTAGCCCTGAAGGTACCGAAGATCTAGGCTCTAAGGTGCCTAAGACTCAAACTTGGAAGTGCTCAGTCACCCACATTGGGGGTAGCCGATTCATAATCACTGTCGGTTACCCGGCATGTGTTACCCGGCTTCGAGAGGGTTACCCGGCACTACGCGAATTAGGGTTCGCCTCAGGCTACACCTCAACTAAATCACCCTCGAGCCGGGTAACCCCAGGTGCCGGGTAACAGATCGTGATGCGCGCCGGCTGATCCTTTCTAGACACTGGGTGACCATTCTGCCGGGTAACCAATCGTGGTATTCGAGTCGGCTCGCGAATTAGGCTTCTCTTAGGCCCCGAGAAGGCTTCGCTTAGGCTTCGCCCCAGGCTACAACCCAACTAAATTCCAGTTGAACCTATAGTGCCGGGTAACCCCCGGGTAACCCCCGAGCAACATCGATAGTGGTATGCGAGGTTTAAAAACTATAGTGCTGGGTAAGCGACTGTAGGCACCATTAAGCCGGGTAACCCCTCAAAGCCGGGTAAGCGACCGTGGTATGCGGGTTGGGCTTCGTCTAGGCTATAACCCAAGTGCCGAGCAAGCGACCGTGAGCACTCTTCAAGCCGGGTAACCCCAAGTGCCGGGTAAGCGACCGTGGGCACTATCAAGCCGGGTAACCGATCGTGGTATGCGGGTTAGGCTTCGCCTTAGGCCATTTACCTCAACTAAATTCTAGTTGAACCTATAGTGCCGGGTAACCCCAAAGCCGGGTAACCGACCGTGAAATTTTCGACGAAGAAGCACTCTAAACCAGCCAGCATACTGCGCATTAAATAAATTCCAATGATTGCATATATATATATATATATATATTAGAAGAAGATTATAAGTATCAATATGAACTGATTAATTTTACATATATAATCATGAAGTAGGCTACATGCCGACTAAATTCTAGTTAAACCCACCCACTCTAACTCCTTCGCGATATTAGTTAAGAGTCTATTCTGCCGGGTAACCGACCATGATGCATAGGTCGGCTAGTGAATTAGGGCTTCTCTTAGGCTTCGCTTGAGGTACAACCTCACTAAATTTTAGTTAAGGAAATTGAGTTTGATGGGTGGGGGTCGCTTTTAACTAACTTCGGTTAAGGGTAGCACCTATAGGTCCTCGCTAGCCCATCCTCGCAGAGCAGAGCACACCCAAGCCGGGTAACTCGTGTGCCGGGTAAGCGGCCGTGAAACCAAGTAACCTCAAGTGCCGTTCGCGCTGGACAATACTTATAAGTGCCGGGTAACCAACCGTGGTTTGCGGGTTGGCTGAATTAGGCTTCCGCTTAGGCTTCGCCTTAGGCTATTACCCCAACTAAATTCCAGTTGTACCAATAGTGCCGGGTAACCCCCCAACTAACGGTGGGTTACCCGGCAGTAGGGGTACAACTGGAATTTAGTTGGGGTAATAGCCTAAGGCGAAGCCTAACCTGCATACCACGGTCGGTTACCCGGCTTGATAATGCTCACGGTCGCTTACCCGGCGAATGGTTACCCGACTTAAAGGTGTTTAGGGAGGATGAGGCAGCATAAATAAGCCTTCGGTCTCTTAACTAGAAGTTTAGTTAAGCGACCCTACCGAAACTCTTATAGAAATCATATCGTGAAACGTAGGTTAGGGTGGTGTTTAACTGGAATTTTGTTGGGGTGTAGCCTAAGGCGAAGCCTAAGCAAAGCCTGATATTCGCGAGCCAACCTACATACCGCGACCGGTTACCCGGCAGAAGAGACCTCAAGTAAAGTTAGAAGCCAGAAACTAGCATTCCACCACAACTAAATCACCTTTGAGCCGGGTAACCCTAAGTGCTGGGTAACACCGTAATACGAGCTGTCCCATTCATTCTGCCGGGTAGCAGAGTGTACACTCTTCAAGCCGGGTAAACCCCCCTCCAAAGCCGGGTAACCGGTCGTGATATGTAGGCGGGCTGGTGAGTTAGGCTTTGCCTTAGAGTTCGCTTTAGGCTACACCCCAGCTAGATAACTCTCGAGCCGGGTAACCCCAGGTGCCGGGTAACAGACCGTGATGCGCGCTGGCCGGTCCTTTCTTAAGCGCCTTCTGCTGGGAACTTTTTCATTCTGCCAGGTAGTCGACTGTGCACTCTTCAAGCCGGGTAACCGACTGTGAGAGCTAGGCTTTGCTTAGGGTTCGCCTTAGGCTATATCCAAACTAAATTCTAGTTGAACCTATAGTGCCGGGTAACCCTCAAAGCCGGGTAACCTGGTGTCTAGCGAATTAGGCTTCGCTTAGGCATTTCACTTAGGCTTTCCCTTAGGCTACATAGGCCAGTACCAAAAGTCTTCAAGCTCCTCGCTTAGGCCTTTCTTAGGCGTCGCCCCACTAAATTCTAGTTAAGACTCATTTTGCCGGGTAGCCGACCGTGCACTCTTCAAGCTGGGTAACCGACTGTGAGAGTTAGGCTTCGACTAGGCTTCGCCTTAGGCTATCCAAACTAAATTCTAGTTAAAATCCCACCATTCACGACATGATTTCTGGCTTCTACCTTTTACTTAAGGTCCTTTCTTGTGATATACGTGCTATACCTCATCCTTCCTGAGCACCATCAAGCCGGGTAACCCCAGGTGCCGGGTAACCGACCGTGATGCACGCTCGGCCCCCATCTGCCTGGTAAACCCCCAAGCCGGGTAACTAGCCGTGGCATGTAGGTTGAGCCTCGCTTAGGCTTCGCCTTAGGCTACATCCCAACTAAATTCCAGTTAAAAGCCACCCTAACCTACGCTTCGCGATATGATTTTCTAGCTTCCAACTTTGGTTAAGAGTCTCATCTGCTGGGTAACTAGCCGTGATGCGCGCTAGCCCATTCTGCCGGGTAACCCATAGTGCCGGGTAACCGATCGTGATAGGTGCTTTCCCAATCCTTTCTAGCCACCTTCTGCTGGGTAGTCCGACTGTGCACTTAAGCCGGGTAACCCATACTGCCGACTGTAGAACTTAGGTCAGCTATTGGATTAGGCTTCTCTCAGGCGTCTCTTAGGCTACACTCTAACTAAATTCCAGTTAAACCCACCCTACACGATGTGGTTTCTAGCTTCTAAATTTAGTTATAGGTCCCTTCCGCTAGGTAACTTATTAATGCCGGGTAACGGACCGTGATGTGCGCTGGCCGATCCTTTCTAGGCGCTGAGAACTCCATTCTGCCGGGTAGCCGACCGTGCACTCAAGCCGGGTAACCCCCACTGCCGGGTAACCAACCGTGGTTTGTGGGTTGGCTGAATTAGGCTTCCGCTTAGGCTTCCGCTTAGGCTTCGCTTTAGGTCACACCCCAACTAAATTCCAGTTGAACCAATAGTGCCGGGTAACCCCCCCAAAGCCGGGTAATCGACCGTGATGCGTAGGTCTGGTATCTGGTGAATTAGGCTTCGCCTTAGGCTTCCCGTTAGGCTATACCCCAACTAAAATCACCCATGAGCCGGGTAACCCCCATATGCCGGGTAACCGACCGTGATGCGCCCTGGCCCATCCCTTCTTAGGCGCCTTCGCCTTCTGCTGGGAATTCAATTCTGCCGGGTAACCGACTGTGAGAGTTAGGCTTCAACTGGGCTTCGCCTTAGGCTATCTAAACTAAATTCTAGTTAAAACACACTATTCACGTAGTTTAGCAAGCTTCTTCAAGGCCTAAGCTTAGGCTTTGAGGCATCACTACTACCTATAACTTTAGCTTTAACATGCCTAAGACCTTAGACACTTGCAGGGGCCCTAAAAGTCCCCTCAAGTATCTTTAAATCGTGTGACAACAACGATGGGTTACCCGGCTTCTCACCGCCAGCTTCAAAAAAAAAAAAGACAAAGTGCCATCACCCCCTCAACTAAGTAATCGGAATCGGATTGCACCCCTAGGAGAAGGATGCACTGCGTATTGTACTCAAGTGCCATGCTACAGAGGCGAGCTGCACGATCTTCGCAGTGGCTTCCATAGGGGGGAGAGGACACTCTCAAAACCCCCTGTTTTTTCTGATGCCAAAACTGCAGAACATGGAAGGGGGAAGTTCACGCCAGACCCTCACGGGTATTACCCCTCAAACAACACCTCCAAAACTCTACTGGAAGGAAAGCAGAGAGTGTGTGTATTGGGAGAGTGGATTAAAGATTACTCCGAATTTCTCATTTGCAATGTTTGCTTGTGAAAAGAGATATGTTTGGCCTTCCCTTTTTTTTCTTCCAGTGACAGGCAATGGATAAGGAAAGGTTGGAAAATATCTGTCTGTAGGCAAATAAACGCAGCTTTGTCAGGGGGCTAACTCAACTAAAGTTAACTTCTTCTCAACCCCCCTCCAGCACCTCACAGCATGGTGAGCCTACTGATGGGGGAGAGAGAAACTCTCAACAAATCTTGCCAGCAACGGGCTTACGCTCAGCGGATCG
>Ga0193714_1000067_pt1 | contig 12439 bp, 11 predicted proteins | sample U2m1metaG_FD_143039 | JGI IMG/M metagenome (GOLD analysis project Ga0193714, IMG submission 143039) | Soil microbial communities from a riparian zone of the East river system, Colorado, United States - U2m1 | ecosystem: Environmental > Terrestrial > Soil > Riparian zone | place: USA: East River... | reverse complement strand
AGATCGCTTCCAAACGAGCGTTCGGCGGCGACGTTCGCGGCTCCAGCACGCGCTGCAATTCTTCGACAAGCGATGTGACCGACACGTTCACAGCAGCGCAGGAAAACGCCGCAAGCTCGCCAAGTAAATCGCTGTCGCGTGTGACCAGTCGATTCTTGGTGATGATTCCGACGGGATTCCGGAATTGCGCCAGCACTCGTAAGCATCCGCGGGTAATTTCGAGTTTGCGTTCGATGGGTTGATACGGATCCGTCACACCGCTGATCGCAATCACCTGCGGTCTCCATTTTCGTGAGGATAATTCCGCTTCGAGCAATTTCGGCGCATCCATTTTGACCATAATGCGCGACTCGAAATCTGTGCCCGCGGAAAAGCCTAAATACTCGTGGGTCGGCCGGGCATAACAGTAAACGCAGCCGTGCTCGCACCCGCGATAAGGATTCACGCTGGTCTCAAATCCAACATCGGGACTGTTGTTGCGCGCAATGATCGACTGCGAACCATCGCGGTAAAAGATGGTTTTCCGAGGGCGGGAATCCTCATCGACTTCATCGTGCGGATCCTCTTCAAAATGCAGCGCCTCGAACCGGTTCGCGGGATTAATCGACGTGCCTCGCGCGCGGAATTCGCGCGGATGGACCGTTCGTGCCGCGGTCGGGATCTCGCGCACATGTTTCCACAACTTCTTTCCGTCAGGCAACGGCGTCACTACTTATGTTCAACTGAACATAACTCGCTGTCGAGATATTTTTTTGTAGCCGCGATCGTCGGCCGCGGTATCCGGCGGTGGAATTCGGCCGCGGCCAGCGACCGCGGCTACAACGTCGAGCTAATAATGAGCTAATAATGCGAGCGCCAACTGCACGGCTTGCCCAACGAGTTGTCAATGGCACACTTCTCGAAAGAAAATCTCGGAGGGGTGGTCGAGTGGTTGATGGCTCCGGTCTTGAAAACCGGCAGGGCGCAAGCCCTCGTGGGTTCGAATCCCACCCCCTCCGCCAAGAGCGATTCGCGAGAAATGATTGGTGATTAGTCAGCTCCGCCCAGCAATTGCAGAATGCGGAGCACGGATTTGACAGAGCCAATGCACGGCGAGCAACGCGCAGACTACGCCTATAATAGCCGCTAAGGTAACGTCGGATAAATAATGGGCACCGAGGATCATGCGCGAGAGCGCAATCAGGATCGGGATCAATAACAGCGGCGCGCCGATCCTTTTGCGCGCGAGAAACAACGCGACGAAAAATGCGGTCGATGCGGCGGTATGACCGGATGGGAAGGCTTGATATTTGGAACTCAATTGCGGCCCGTTCCAGCGCGCTTCGGTTTTGACCAACGGACGCGCCCGGCCGGTTGCGATTTTAATAGCGCGCGCTGTGAGGCCAGCAAGCGCAAGCGCGAAGAGCATCGCGAGGAAAATTCGCATCCAGGCTCTGCTTCCCACGGCGAATGCAATCGCGATTCCAATCGTGCCGGTGATCATGTGGGCAGGCCAATCCCCCGCCCTGCTTACTATTCGCATCACTTGTTTCAATTCGGGCGAGGAATGCGTGTTGATCCAATGAACGATCGGTTGATCGAGAAGAAAGGCGGCAACCAGCGCGAGAAGTGCCAACAGGATTAACGCAGTCCAAATTTTCCGCGATCGCACCGGTGTGATTTCAGCTTCGGTTTTCACTCGAACGGCTGATACTTTCCGGTTCAATCGTGCGACCGGCAATGCGCAATTACACCGTGTTGTTTGTTGGGTGCCTGCTTTTCCATCTCGCGGGCACCTGGAGTTTGCCGTTAATCGACCGGGACGAGCCTCGTTTCGCCGAAGCGGCGCGAGAAATGCGGGAGCGCGCCGATTTTATTGTTCCCTATTTCAACAATCAATTTCGATTCGATAAACCGCCACTGACCTACTGGTTCCAAGTCGCGAGTTATCGTGTCTTTGGCGAAAATGATTTTGCCGCGCGTTTCCCGACCGCAATGGCCGCGGCGTTCGTCGCGGTGGTTTTGTTCGGCTGGGGAAAACGGATGCGCGAAGAGAAAGTCGGTTGGTGGGCGGCAATAATTTTCACGCTTTCGCTGCAAACCTTCATCCACGGAAAAGCCGCCGTTGCGGACATGGGGCTGGTCCTGTTCGTGACGCTCGCGCATTGGGCGGGGTGGGAATTGTTCAAGGCAAATACTGAACATCGAGCATCGAACATCGAACACCCAACGGTTTTCTGGTGGACTTTTTACCTTTCGCTCGCGTTCGCGTTTCTGGCGAAGGGGCCGATTGGATGGACACCGCTGTTAACGGTTGCCATCGCGCAAAGAGCTCATCGTCAGAAACACTTTGCCGCCCATTTCAAATTCGTCCGCGGACTCTTACTGATCTTGGTGTTGATCTGCCTTTGGGGAATTCCGGCACTCATTCATACGCACGGCGAATTTTTCCGAGTCGGGATTGGAAAGCATGTGGTTGAACGCTCAGTCGCTACTATGGAAGGGCATGGCGCGTCGTCCGTCTGGACGTATTTGGCGCTACTGCCCTTCTATTTTTTAACTGTCTTCGCCAGTTTTTTTCCCTGGTCGATCAAACTAGCGGCGTTTTGCAAAAACCTGCGGGCGCAGCGGGACGGCACCGACCAATTCCTGTTAGTCGGGGCGCTTATCATCTTTGGAATTTTCACTCTGGTGCAGACGAAGCTGCCCCATTACACATTGCCGGCTTTTCCGTTGCTGGCGCTGTTGGTTGCGCGCCGTTTCGAGCCTTTAAGGTTTGCGCGCGCGCTCCCGATCGCGGCAACCGCGGTTTATCTCGCAATCGCGCTTTTCCTCACCCCGTTCCTCGCAAGATTTTTTCCAAGTTACAATCTTGCCCGTATTAGCCGGCCTGATTTGAAACCTGAAATGGAATTCGGCGCGGTTGATTTCACCGAACCGAGTCTGGTTTGGTATTTTCGCGATAAGGTCCGTGGATTCAGGACGCCGTTAAAACGCAAGGATGCCAATGAATTCATGAGTCGCGACGGATCGCGTTTTATTGTGGTGCCAACAGCATCCGTAGCGGAGATTTTTCCGAATGTCGACCCATCCTGGCGCAGTTATCACACAAAGGGATTTAACATTCCCAAAGGGCGACCCGCGGATCTGACGATGCTGCTTAAGCCACAGTAGGAAGGAATGGCATCTGCCGCCTACAACGGTTTGCGTTGACGCGTCAAAGCGTTGAAGGGTTGGAGCGGCTGAGCATCCGATGTTGGATTCGCTTCATCGCTTTATCATTTTAACGCTTCAACGAACCCCGTGATCACATTTCTCCATGGCCGCCTGGTGCACGCGCTGCCGACACAGGCGACGATCGATGTTGGAGGCATCGGCTATGAGGTTTTTATTCCGCTTTCGAGTTACGACAAACTTCCTGTGGTCGATCAGCCAATTGAAATTCTCACGCATCTGCATGTGCGCGAAGATGCGCAGATTCTCTACGGATTCATGAGCGCGGCGGAGCGCGATCTTTTTCGCCTGCTGGTCAACCATGTCAGCGGGATCGGGCCAAAACTGGCGCTGGCGGTGTTAAGCGGAATGAGCGTGAACAATTTTAAAGCAGCGGTGGTGAACAATGATGTCGTGTCACTTTCGAAGATCAGCGGTGTGGGAAAGAAAACCGCGGAGCGAATGGTGCTGGAGTTGAAAGACAGGGTCGGGGTGGCGGTGGCCTGGGAAGCGGCCAGCGCGGCGCATGCCCCGACGCCAGAGCAGCAGCAGGCGAACGAAGCGGTTCTGGCGTTGATCGCGCTCGGTTACAAGCAGATCGACGCCCACAAGCTGGTGCGCGATTTACAGGAACGCGAAGGTGCCGGAAAATCCGCGGAGGAATTGGTGAAACTGGCGCTGAAGAAATTTGCAACGGGACGGTAGTTCTCGCGATTTGTCATTCTCACTCAGCGCGTTGAACGTTCCCCGCCAATGATTGCAACAGTTGAAAACAAACTGGATGCCATTCGAGACGCAATACCAAGCGAAGGTTTATTCGCGGACAAGGATTGGCTGATTTCGCCGGACGCGTTTCCGATTTCAGAGAAATTTGCCAGCGAGCTGGAGCAACTCGGGCATCGCTTGTTCGTTTTTCAACGCGCGTGTAATCAGCTTTATCAGCTAAGCGTTCGGGGGAAGCAGCCGGAATGGATCGCGCAATATCTCGATACCGGGAAACCGGCCGAATTGGTCGAATTGTCGCGCCAGAAAATTTTTCGTGACGCGTTACCGCGCGTTATTCGGCCCGATCTCATTCTCACAGAGAAGGGTTACATCATTGCGGAGATTGATTCCGTCCCGGGTGGAATCGGATTGACCGCTTGGTTAAATCGCACCTACTCGGCGCTCGGCCAGGATGTGATCGGCGGCGAAGAGGGAATGCTTGACGGTTTTCAGAAGGTTCTGCCGAATGGCGGCGATATTCTAGTTTCGGAAGAGTCGGCGACCTACCGACCGGAGATGGAGTGGTTGGCGGCGCAATTAAACCAATATCAAACATCCAATCTCGGACATCCAATGTCGAAGTGGCGCGTCGTGCGGGCAGAGAATTACGAGCCACAACCAGGCCGCGACGTTTACCGATTCTTCGAGTTATTCGATCTACCGAACATTCCCAAGATCGAGGTTCTGCTGAGATCGGCGGCTGAAGGAAAAATGAGGGTAACGCCGCCGCTCAAGCCGTTTCTGGAGGAGAAAATGTGGTTCGCTCTTTTCTGGCTCAAGCCATTGCGGCAATTCTGGCGGCGCGAGCTGGGCGACAAATATTTTCTGAAATTGCAGCAGGTTATCCCTTACACCTGGTTGCTGGATCCGACGCCCCTGCCGCAACACGCGGTGATTCCGCGGCTGGAGATTCACGATTGGCGCGAGGCATCCAAGTTTAGTCAGAAAGAGCGCGACCTGCTTCTGAAAGTAAGCGGATTTTCGCCGCTGAGTTGGGGCAGTCGCGGGGTGGCACTGGGCGCGGATTTGCCGCACAGCGAATGGGAGAAACGAATCGACCACGCGCTGACGAATTTTGCGATCCAGCCAACGATTTTGCAACAATTCCACAAAGGCAGCTTGTTCGAGCACCCTTATTACAATGAAAGGACGAGTCCGTTTGTGTCCGTACTATTTTGTTGAAGACGGCCGGGTAAAATTGCGCGGCGCCCTAACGACAATTGTGCCGGCGGACAAGAAGTTAATCCACGGAATGCGGGACGGTATTATGGTGCCGACCAGCATTGATACCATTAACGGGCCGCGATCGTAAGCTCGCGACGGTGTATTGGCCCAGCGGGCGTTAAAGTGCTTTGGTAGAGGTGAAATTCCTCTACGTGCATCATGCCGGCGTCGTAATCGCGATGTTTTTTCAGGAACGATTGCATCAATGCGGGCGAGATTCCTCGGCCGCGTGCGATGGTAAAATGGGGTGTCCAGGCCCGCTCCTCGATCGGCAAATTGCAGGCGAGCGCGGCCTCATTGACGCGCTTGTGTAATTGAAAAAGATGCGGGTGCGCCTGCCCAACGCCGATCCAGAGGACGTGCGGCATGCGATTTTTTGAAAACGTGCCCAGCTCCATTAAGGAGAGGAAAAATGCGCGAAACGAGATGGCCGTGAGTTTTTCCTTGAGCAAACTGCCGGTCTCCGGATTGACCGCCGCGAAAAACCCGAGAGTGAGGTGAATCTGCGATGGAACCGAAAAAATCAGGCCTCGATAATGCGGATCGAGCGCGACCAAGGATTCTGCGATGTTGTCAGGTAAATCGAGCGCAATGAAGAGCCGCTGAGCATTCATGGATTAGATCGTTATTCCGAGCGAAGCCGAGGGGATCCCGAAACGTTAAAAATCTGTGTCGCGATCCTCGGCTGTCGCTTGAGATCAATCTACCCGTGTTTGCGATTGAAGCGCGCGACTTCGCGTGCCGTTTCCCTATCGGTCGCTCGCTTTTTCAAATCGGCACGTTTATCGCGCGCCACTTTTCCCTGCGCGACCGCTATCTCGGCTTTCAGCTTTCCGTTTTTCCAATGCAAATTGAGAAGGACGAGAGCGCGCCCGCCTACCTGGGTTTCGCCATAAAGCTTATCGATTTCGGCGCGATGGAGCAAAAGTTTACGCACTCTTTTAGCTGACGGAATTTCGTGACTTGCACGTTCGTAGGGCTGGATGTCGGCATTATAGAGGAACGCTTCACCATTCTCGATGCGTGCGAACGCGTCGTTGATGTTGGCTTTGCCGGCCCGGATCGATTTGACCTCGCTGCCTTTGAGTTCGAGACCGGCTTCGTAGCGCTCGAGGACATGAAAATCGCGCAGCGCCTTGCGGTTGAGAATCGTCTCGGCAGTCATTAACCGAGCGATGGTGGCGAAAAATCAGGCGCCGTCGGTGGACGCGCTCTGCTCTTCAAAAGTGAGTTTGCCGGCAATGATTTCCTTGAGAGCAATGTCGGTGAGCGAGGCCCGCGGGCCGGTCTCGACCATTGGCCGATGCCCCAGACCAAGCTGACGCACACGCTTGGATACAACGTTGATAAGCAATTGCGGGTTGGGAATGATCTGGCTGGCTTCCTGCAAGAGTTGAGTCGTCATAATGCGCAAGGTGTGGACGGCGCGGGTAGGCTCCGCCGGGAATTGGAGAATCGTCGGTGAGCAGGACGAATTGGGACCAGGGAAAAGACGAGAGCCGAGCATCGCGACGAAAGAAATGGTGAATGTGGGAAGCTAACGCGTCCTTGTCAACCGATTTTTCCCGCGGACGGGAATTCACCGAGGGTCAGCGAATGTCTTCGACGTAACTGGCAATTCGGTAATCGGTGACGTCACCCAAAGAGTCGAGCGACCGGTCGTAATGCCAGCTGGTATTGCCATTACCGTAAAACGATTTGGCAATAACTGCTCCGATCACATCCGGGTTACCGTTCATGGTAAAGTCTGCGCCCGGGGCGTAAAACGTCGCCACAAGATCCCCAGGCGAATTGATGTTGATATGCTGGGACGATCCATCGGCCGGAGGAATGCTGTAAAATTGCAGGTTCCCGGCGTAACCAGTCTCGTTGATAAGGTCACGCGCTTTAACATCCACGTTGCCGTCAATGAAAAACTGCACGTGCACGCCAGGCTTCACATCGATTGCGCCGGTAAAGTCACTGGTCAAGTGGATGGCCACGTAAGTTTGCGATGATCCATTTTGGTTGATAGTAAGTTGTTTCGTGAAGCTGGTGAGCAAGTACATTGTCGGTGCTCGGGCCGTGCCAGCGGCCGGCGGAGTGATTGTAGTATTGGCGTTTACATTGCTGGGTGAGGCTTGAGGTGCAGGTAAGTAGGTCGGTATTGAGAACGAGTCCAGCGTAAACGGCACATTGTTGTCGATGGTGCCGTGAACGTTGAGCGTTTTCTTTGTGGCCGTTCCGCCATTGGTATAAAGGTTTCCGTAAATGTCTCCCATGATGGTGGCGGTAGCGTTGTCAATTTGTACCGATCCGCTTTGCGAATCCACGTAACGAGGATCGGAAGGTTTCGTCTTCACCGTGGGGTCGTAGGGCCCCGCACTGGATCTGTAACTATCAATATAGGCCGCAGATCCAAGACCATAGAAATTTCCAGTTACTTTGATCGCAACGTCGTCGAAAGGCGTGATCGGCGAAGCGATTAGTTCAATACGGCGACTAAGTTGCGGCGCTGGTGAGACTGCGACGATGGCTTTGTTCGTTCCATCCCCGGTCGGACCATAGGTCGCGGTGAAATGATCATATTTGAAATCTATCTTGCGCAGGAGCGTGTCGCCGTCCCCACGAGTCGCCCCGTTCGCGGCGAACCTATTTCCATTGCTCAAGCGATCATCCATTCCGGTGCGTTTCAATCCTTGCAAAGGTGAGGTTCCTTTCGAACGGATACGATACCATGCATTACCGCTTGTCGGATCGGAGTAAAAGAGGTCCACCGTCTCGTTCGTGCGCAGACCGTTCGTGCCAAAGGTTGTCGTCCCGCTGGTGTAGGTCGTGCCGGAAGTCGTCCAGCCGTTAGCGGCGCTAAAGGCGGTGGCGGGATTAGAAGCTATCTTTCGGACCTCATTGTATGCAATGTCAGCACCGCTCTCCGCGGCATACAGAGCTTCATTCCAGGAACGGACCTGGTTTGACGCCTGATTATAGCGGGCGGTACAATTCAGCAGCACGTTCGCTGCGATTAGCGAGACAACAAATATCGTGCAAACAGCACACAGAAGGACGTTTCCTCGTTCGTTTCGAATGAATGATACTTTCATAAAGTTTATCCGCGTCGTTTGTTTCGGAGATAAGCGAGAGAAAAGACGGTTGTCCCCGTGCGTTCGTCGGCGGCGTTCCCGCTCGTAAAAATCGGCAGAAACGTAACCGCCATAGTTGAATATTCCGTGTTGGTAAGCTCCGTATCGCTGTCTTTTGGCACTAATGAATCCGTACTGGAGGCAACGGTTGTGACAACGCCATCTTCTGTGCGCAAAATAGAGGCACCGTTGATTGAGTAGACTACGGTGCTGGTAGTCGTCCCATAGTTCACTTGGAATCCGCTAGTCGTGGTCGAGATCGTAGGAGTCCGCATCGCACCAACCAACGAGGGGTTGCTGACAGCCTCTGCGTCGCCTGATTGAATAATGTATTTGGGGATGGTCAACGTAACCGTTTGTTGATCCGCTGATGTCGTGCAAATAAGAGCCCGTTTCACATCACGGTTGAGATAATCGATAATGCGAATTTGCTGGATATGAGTGGCGAAGTAATTATCCACCGCGTTAAAGGTCTTTTGCATCGCGAGCGAGGCCGTAATGATGGCGGCGAAGATGACCACGGCAATAGCCATGGCCGTCAAGATTTCGGCAAGGGTAAATCCAGATTGATGAGAATGGTGCGTTAGCTTCATTTCTTTGTGCCGTTGGAAACAATGAGCGATGTTTGCTCGGTTCGTTGTCGCCCGCCGAGCACTCCGGTCCATGACTGCGAAATGTCCACTTTGACCAGCGTGGAACCGAGGCTAGTGGCGGTAGAATCGAGATTGACTGTGCCGTCCATTGCCCGCGTCATTTGAGTAACCCCATTCGCCGTAGGATATGCGGCTATTTTGACAACTTCGGTAGTGGACTTAGCAAAGTCGGAAGTGTTCGCCGCGGTTGCCAGAAGGCTCCGAACGTAGGAGGTAGTAGTGAGATCGGTAAAGGCAAGGTTACGGAAAACTTCTGCGCGAGCCTGGACGGCCTCGATGGCCCCGACCGATTGCTTGCTCGCCGCGATAAACCGGAGACAGAGTGCATTCGCCTCGAAAAGGGAGGCGAAAAAGGAGGCAAGCAAGAGGGCGGCGACCATGATTTCAACGAGCGTAGTGCCCGAGGTATGATCTTTGGGAGATAGTTTCACGGATTATGTATATTATAGATTTCATAGTATGTATAGCAAAGACAATGCCGCGGAAGTCTAAGGCTGAGGCGTAAACGAATAAGTTAATTAGGATATATCTATCTTATAATAAGGTTGTTATGAGTTAATCCTCCCCGTAGTTGCATTCGCAGCACGGTTTTGCCGGGAGGCCCACCGTCTCTCCTTGCCATTATTAATTAAATAGGCGAAGTAGTCTCGCTGGCCGCGCGGCGGGCGCGGCTGCACATCGCGGGCTGTGGCTCAGCTTGGTAGAGCGCCTCGTTCGGGACGAGGAGGCCGTGGGTTCAAATCCCACCAGCCCGATTGAACGCTCTTGGCTAAGGCATGAACGAAACCGTCCTCACTACCATTGCGTTTACCGGATTCACCGTCGCATTCTTTCACGCCGCGATTCCCACCCACTGGCTCCCTTTCGTGGCAGCGGGTCGTGCGCAACGGTGGCCTCATTCCAAAACACTCCTAATTACCGCACTAGCCGGCACCGGCCATGTTCTCGCGACTGCGCTCCTCGGTTTAATCCTAACCATTTTTGGAGTCGCGCTGAGCTCGCGCATTGGCACGTGGTTCCCGCGAATAGCGGGAGCATTGCTGATCGGCCTTGGTCTATTCTACATCTGGCGACAGCTTTCCGGCCATGCTCACAGCCACACTCACTTATTTTCGAAGGGCGGTCATGGTGAGGGCCGGAACCAGCATGAGCATGAATTGAAGGAATCGCTGGCGCATTTTCGTGCGCCGGATATTTCGCGCACTCGCACTTCCGACTGGGTCGCAATTAGCAGCCTGTTTGCGATGTTGACCTTCTCACCGTGTGAAGCGTTTCTGCCGATTTACGTTTCGGGAATTCGATTCGGCTGGGGCGGTTTTGCTCTGCTTACTCTTATTCTCTCGACCGCCGCCGTTGCAGGAATGCTGGTATTCACCTGGCTGGCCTTAATTGGAATTCGCGGCATCGGACTTGGTTGGTTTGAACGCTATGAAAGCCTGGTGATGGGATCGCTTCTCTTATTAGTTGGTGTAACGGTGTTGGTTTTCGAAAAATGACCGGGCGATTTGCTTGGCGAAACTGTTTGCCATCCTGCACAAGCAATGCTTGCCTTTCGCCTCATGGTTACGCCAAATTAATCTTCCCGCTATGGGTTCTCTCAAAAAACGACGCAAAGCTAAAATCTCCAAGCACAAACGCCGCAAACGGATGAAGGAGAATCGCCACAAGAAGCGTCTGCGTTACAAGTCGTAAACAGCGACGACCCCTGCGGTTTGCCTCGGTAGACCGACACGGTAGATTCAGGAAGGATGATGGTTACGCGCAAGCAGGCAGTTTATCTTGCGCTGCTTCTGCTGGTATGCGGCATTGGGAAGATCTCATCCGCTCCGGCACCCTCTCCTCGATCGCAAAAGGCGACGGAGGTGCACCCGGCCCCGAAGCGAATCGATCTAACCGATGATTCGTTGGCTCTACCTCCGGCGAGAGATTTAAATCTGAATATTGCTGGTGAGCACAAGGCCGAGGCCCTCGCCCATTTTGCAGAAGGAATCGATCTTGAGGAGAACGGTGAAATGGAGAAAGCCCTCGAAGCCTATCGCCAGGTTCTGAATGTCGATCCCGGACAGATCGAGCTCGCGGTTCGTGTCGCGGCGTTGTTAACGCGGGACGATGATTACCCGAGCGCAATCGATGTCTTAAAAGATGCGGTCAAGGTGCATCCGAAAGCGCCGGAGCCTTATCTGGAGCTGTCTTTTATCTACGCCAAATATTTAAAGAAAGTCGATCAAGGGATTGAATTTGCTAACAAAGCCGTCGCGCTGGATCCGCAGAAAATTGATGGCTACCAGCGATTGTTTGAGATCTATCTCACCACTGGCGACGAAAAAAGAGCGCTCGAAACTCTCGATCGCGCCGCCAAATTGCCTACCGATGATCCGACTTTCTGGGCAAGACTTGGCCGGCTTTACGGCTCGGTCATTTTGAAACCGGACGCCAAACCAAATCCGGAACAAACCGCGCGTCTCAACGATGTTTTTGAGAAGGCGGCCGCCAAAGGGCAAAATAACGCTGCCGTCTTGAAGGAGGTGGGGGATTACTTCGCCTCCACCCAACAGATCAAAGAAGCGCTTCCGTTTTATTTGCGCGTCCTTGAGCTGCAACCTGACGACGCCAATGTCCGCGAAAAACTGGCGACGGGCTTTGTCTTAACAAATCAGCGGGCCCGCGCAGTAGAAACGCTGGAAGCAATCATCAAAGAACACCCCGAAAAATATCAGCCCTACGAATTGTTAGCTCAACTGCATGATGATGAAGCGCGCGCCTTGGTTCGTGCTAATCAAACCGATCCGGCAAATGCCGAGTTCAAGAAGGCGGCGCAGAACTACGAACAAAGCCTGCTCATTAATCCAAATCACGCGGCGACGTATTTGCGGCTGGCGGAATTATTGCTCGTTCCGCTGAAACAGAGCGAACGCGCCGTTTCAGTTTTAACCGAAGGGCGCCGGCGTTATCCCGATGCTCCCGAATTCGCCTATTACCTTGCGATTGCACTACGCGAATCGAAAAAGGCGAAAGATGCGGTGATCATGTTCGAAGAAGCGCTCAACGAAGCGCAGAATGCCGAGGCTGATTTTTTGAAACCACGCTTTTACGTTGAATATGGCGCGGCGGCACAAGAGGCCGGGCTCTACGACAAAGCGGCGGAACTTTTCCACAAAGCCATCGCGATGGATCCGGCCAACGCGGCCGAGCCCTACAATTACCTCGGCTACATGTGGGCCGAGCAGAATAGTCACCTCGACGAAGCAGAGGACGCCATCAAACGCGCGCTTCAACTCGATCCCGAGAACGGTGCTTACCTCGATAGCATGGCCTGGGTAGAATACCGTCAGGGAAAATATGATCAGGCACTGGAAAATTTAAAGCGCGCTATTGAAAATTTGCCGCGCGAAGACGCCGTCGTTTTCGAACATCTTGGCGACGTCTATTTGAAATTGAACCGTGTCTCCCAAGCGCTCGAATCGTGGCAGAAAGCAAAAACACTCG
>Ga0193714_1000066_pt1 | contig 12607 bp, 8 predicted proteins | sample U2m1metaG_FD_143039 | JGI IMG/M metagenome (GOLD analysis project Ga0193714, IMG submission 143039) | Soil microbial communities from a riparian zone of the East river system, Colorado, United States - U2m1 | ecosystem: Environmental > Terrestrial > Soil > Riparian zone | place: USA: East River... | reverse complement strand
GGTTGGCTTGGCCGAGTGGTGCATCAAACTACACGGCGTTTCGCGCGTGCAGACCATGCTTGACCCTTTTTTGGGCATCGGAAACAGCGCGGTCGCGGCAAGAAATTACGGCGTGAAAGAATTCATTGGGTTTGAAGTTGATGAAACCTATTTGGCGGAGGCGCAGCGAAGAATTGGGGCGCAGGCATCCCTGCCTGTGGGGCAGGCGGGCGTCTCGCCTGCCGGATGATCGACGCAGACCAGGCGAGACGCCTAGCCGCCCCACAGCCGAGACGGCTGCGCCCTGGTCACCCGTCGGAAGTGGTTACAAATTTTTCCAGCGATTTGACCAGATTCCCCGGCAACGGCCGCACGCGGTCGAAAATACGCTCGGCAATTGGTTTCGCCGTTAAATAACCGGCGGCGAACATCTCCAAACGCGCGTCCAGGTTATCGATGTAATGCAGCGTCATCGCTTCCGGGGTTTTGGGATAAACCGGAGAGCCGAATTGCATGTCGCCATGATGCGACGCGATCAGGTGCAGCAAATGTAGCCGGCAGTCCTCCGACGGCGGCACCAGATTTTCCCAAGCCCGTGCCTTTTCCTCCGTCTGCAATTTGCGCCAGAGGGAATTGACCAGCTCGAGCCCGATCGAGATGTGCCCCATTAATTCGCCGCGCTCATCGAATCCCATGGTGAATCCATCTTCTGGCAGATGATTTTCCCAAAGTTTTCCTGAATCGTGGAAAAGAATTCCGGCGAGGAGAAGATCGAGATTCAGTTGCGGATAGAGCGGGCAGAGCGCCACCGCCACGCGCATCATTTGCGCGGTGTGCTCGACCAATCCACCGCGGCGGGCATGATGATAATTTCGCGCCGCGGCGGTGCGACGAAAGCGTTCGCCAAAGTCCTTCAGAAATAATTCGCAAATTCCGCGCAAACGGGGATCGGAAATCGCCGCCACCGCTTGCACGATGAAAGCGGAATCGCCCGATTGCTTGGCTCGCAGCTCGGGCGGCCCGGCCAGAAGATTTGCAATCTCATCCGAGGTAAGGCTTCGAGATTTCCATGTCCTCGCTTCCAGTCCGAACTGCTGGTGCTGGGCAAATTCACCGTCGATCTCGATGAAGTCGCCATCCTGCAACGCACTGCAGGACTTGTAATCAGGATGATTATCCCAAACCCGCAGCATCATTCGATCGCAGGCATCGGCCAGGCTGATTTCGCAATATGGTTTCCCTTCGCGCGTGGCTTTCGCCGACGCGCTCTCGACTTGCGCACGGACCCGCGCCGTCACAAATCCGTTCTGCGTGCGCCGGCGAACGTCGCTGATCGTCAGCAACTCGATCATTCGGCGGCTGCGCTCACGGTTTGGCCACGCCAATTACCCCGCAGGCGAGACGACCACCGGCATTGCCAGTCGGCTGCGTTTTCAAATCATCGACCTTTTCATGCACGATCACGGCGTGACCCACGATTGAATCAGCACCGGAAAGTTTCATGACTTTATCGCTCCACTCTAAATGAGCCTTGCCGGAAGCGTCTGCTTCAATGTTGCCCAGATCGCCGGCATGCCGATCGCTCGCGTCGGGCGCGCCGTGTTGCTTATGCGTCGGGTTAAAATGGCCACCGGCGGAGTTCCCATCGCTGGAAGAGCAATCACCGAATTCATGAATGTGGAAACCGTGTTTGCCTGGTGTTAATCCAGTGACGTCAGCCACAACCTTTACTTCATCGCCGGACTTGGTGAAGGTGACTAAACCGGTGACGTTATTGCCAGCGGTGGGGTGCAGCACCGCGATCGCCTTAGTTGGCTCCTGCGCGTTGGCCAGGCAAAGGCCGAGTCCAAGCGCGAACAAACCGAGAAGAAATTTCATTTTCATCCTCCAACCTACGCGGCGAATCGCGAAAGCGAAACTGGGCTAATCGATCAACCGTTTCTGGATTCCCTCGTAGGCGTCCACTCTTCGATCGCGCAGAAATGGCCAGTGTGTGCGATGCTGATCGACTCGTTTCCATTCCACTTCGGCTGAAACGATTTCTTCGCGATCGACGGATCCTTGCGCAAGAATTTCCCCACTGGGCGCACAAATAAAACTTTGCCCCCAAAACTCGACGCCATCGCCCCCGGCCGGCGCTTCATGGCCGACACGATTTGCCGCTGCCACAAAACACCCATTCGCAATAGCGTGGCTGCGCTGCATCGTCTGCCAGGCGGAAAATTGAGCGGCACCATATTTTTTCTTCTCGCGCGGGTGCCACCCGATGGCGGTTGGATAAAAAAGAATTTCTGCGCCGCGCAACGCGGTTAAGCGTGCCGCTTCCGGATACCACTGGTCCCAGCAAACGCAGACGCCGAGATTGCCACGCGCGGTTTTCCAACTCTGAAAACCGAGATCGCCCGGCGTAAAATAAAATTTTTCGTAGTAAGACGGATCGTCCGGAATGTGCATCTTGCGGTATTTTCCGAGGATATTGCCGTCGGCGTCGATCACCACTGCGGTATTGTGATAAACCCCGGCGGCGCGTTTTTCGAAAAGCGAGGCCACGATGACGACGGATTTTTCGCGCGCGAGTTTTGTCAGCGCGTCGGTCGACGGTCCAGGGATGTTTTCGGCTAACGAGAAGTTGTCGTGGTCCTCCGATTGACAGAAATAGTGCGAGCGAAACAATTCCGGCAGACAGACAATTTGTGCGCCGTTTTTGGCGGCATCGCCAATCAAGTCAAGCGCATGCGCCAAATTAGTGTCTGGCTCTTGGCCGCAGCGCATCTGAACCAGCGCGACTTGCGTTTTCTCCGAATTAGGCATGGTGGATCGGCCGCTCCGCGGGCGAGGTTAAACTCATATCGCGAAGCGATCAAAACAATCGGTCTTTACGACGCAGGTTAACATCGCGCGACGGAGCGCACGATCCACCTATTTCACCGAATCAGCTGGTACGATCTTGATGCTTTCCACCGTCACCCGTTTGGTTGGCTTGCTCCGTTCGCCGCTGTCACTCGTGGTCACTTCAGTGTCGCCGATCTTTCCCAGGACATCGTCCCCTTTTATGATCTTCCCGAATGTTGTGTACTGATGATCGAGCCGGCTCACATTCCCAAGGCAGATGAAAAATTGGCTGCCGGCCGAATCGGGATCGCTCGAGCGCGCCATGGAAAGAACGCCGCGCTCATGGCTACGATCGTTAAATTCGGCCTTGATTTTGTAGCCAGGATCGCCGGTTCCGTAGCGACTCTCCTTCGCCGGATCTTTAGTCAACGGATCGCCCCCCTGGATCATGAACCCTTTAACAATGCGGTGAAACGCTGTGCCATCGTAAAATCCAGAGCGTGCCAGTTTCTTGAAATTCTCGACCGTGTTGGGCGCCACCTCCGGCCAAAATTCGGCCACCATTTCGCCCTCGCTGGTTTTAATCACCGCCACTTCGTTTGCTGAGTTCATCGGTTTCTGTTCTTCGGCGGTAACTGACGCGACCGCAAGTGTAGCGGCGAGCAAATTAATCAAGATCGACTTCATGACGGAAAGTGGCGCAGGTTTCCCAACTTGCGAGATCAAACCAAAGGACGTGGAAAACCTGCTTTACTTTGCCGCGTGATACTCCTGCAGCGAACGGACGCGAACTTTATTTTTTTGGAGCGATCGAATTCCGTAAACGCTGGCTTGCGCCGCGCGCAATGTGGTCATGATCGGAATCTTTTGCGCAATGGCGGCGTTGCGAATGGTCACTTCATCTTCGCGCGGAATTTTTCCGCTCGGACTATTAATGATAAAACTGATGTCGCCGTTTTTCACCCGGTCGAGCACGTTGGGACGACCTTCGCGGATCTTGAACACCCGGGTCACTGGCACCCGTGCCGCTTCGAGTGCAGTCGCCGTTCCGCTGGTGGCAATGATCCCAAAACCGAGCTTAACAAATTCTCGCACGACGGAAACGACGGAGGTTTTATCTGAATCCTGCACGCTGACGAAAACGTTGCCCGATTTCGGGAGGGGCGGCGGCGCAGCCATCTGTGATTTGGCGTAAGCGAGACCGAGGTCATGATCGATTCCCATCACTTCACCAGTCGATTTCATCTCCGGTCCGAGGGAAATATCCTGGCCTTGGTAACGCAGGAAGGGAAAGACTGCTTCCTTTATCGAAAAATGTTTCGGGACGATCTCTTTGGTGAAGCCAAGCTCGCGCAAAGTTTTTCCGGCCATCACTTTGGCCGCCAGTTTCGCGAGCGGAACGCCGATGGCCTTGCTCACGAATGGCACGGTGCGCGAGGCGCGCGGGTTGACTTCGAGCACGTAAACGTCCTCGCCCTTGACCGCGAACTGCACATTCATCAGGCCCCGCACGTTTAACTCCCGCGCCATCGCCTTAGTGGCGGATGAAATTTCCGCAAGGACCGTCTTCGTTAGCGAAAAAGTAGGAATGACGCAAGCGCTGTCCCCGCTGTGGATGCCGGCCTGCTCGATGTGCTCCATGATCGCGCCGATCACGGTGGTCTCGCCGTCACTGATGCAATCAACGTCCACTTCCATCGCGTCTTCCAGAAAGCGGTCGATCAGGATCGGACGGGCAGCGCGCACATCCTGTGCGCTTGGCTCCGCATTCTGCGGAGCTTCCTCCAATGTATCGGACAGAATGTCCGATACTGCGCGCGGAACGCGCGCGCTACCCAGATCAATCGCGGCAGCAACGTAGCGCCGTAAATCAGTCTCGTTATAAACCAGCTCCATGCCGCGGCCACCGAGGACGAACGATGGCCTAACGAGAACTGGATAGCCAATGCGATTGGCGATCGCGACCGCTTGTTCCATGCTGACAGCGGAGCCGTTCGGAGTCTGGCGCAAACCAAGTTTGTCGAGCATAACGGCGAAGAGCTTGCGATCTTCCGCCATCTCGATGCTCTCCGGCTGGGTGCCGAGAATGGGAACGCCGGCGGCTTTCAATCCGTCGGCGAGATTGAGCGGCGTTTGTCCGCCGAATTGCACGACTACGCCTTCGGGTTTTTCCTGATCGTAAATGTTGAGCACGTCCTCAAGTGTGAGCGGCTCAAAATAAAGTTTGTCGCTGGTGTCGTAATCGGTCGAAACCGTTTCCGGATTGGAATTTACCATGATGGTTTCGAAACCGAGCTCGCGCAGAGCGAAGGCGGCGTGGACGCAGCAATAATCAAATTCGATGCCCTGGCCGATGCGGTTGGGACCGCTACCGAGAATCATGATTTTGCGTTTGCCGCTTTCGCGGCGCTCATTCTCGCTTCCGTAGGTGGAATAATAGTAAGGGGTATAGGCTTCGAATTCGGCCGCGCAGGTATCGACCAGGCGATAGGTCGGGGTGATGTTTTGCGCGATTCGTTGCGAACGAATGGCCTTTTCCGGAACGCCACCCGCAATTGCGAGCTGCCGATCGGAAAAGCCGAGTTTTTTGGCGCGAAGGAGAAGGGGCGCAGGCATCTGTTGGGGCGTGGACATTTTGTCTGCGAGGCTAGCAGGCGTCTCGCCTGCGGCATCCTCGTTCAGCTCCAAAATGAACTCCCCGTCGCCCAGCTTTGCTGCTACCGGGTTCTCTTTGATGTAGTCGCGATATCGTTCCAACTCCGCAAAATCCCGCACCATCCGATCGTAGTTTTCGTCCTGCCAAACAGCTCCGGACCGCTCCCGCAACTTGTTTATTTCTTTTGCCGAAAACGATTTCCAGGAATGCAGAATTTCGGATAGGGAATCGGCTTCATGCGGTCGCACCAGAACGTGCACATGATTTGGCATGACTACGAACGAATCGAGCGCGTAACGATCGCCATCGAAGCGGCGCAGAGAGTTGGCAATCGTTGCCGCAATTTGCGGCCGCCGAAGGATGCATTCACCATGGCCTTGATCGAGCCACGCCTCACGCGCATCGTGAAATCGCTTTTGATACTCGTACTTCGTCGAAGCATCCCAAGGTTCCGGATGAAATTTCCTCCACGTTTCCAGTTCTTCTTTCCACTGCCGAAGCAATTTCTGTGGGACGGCATCGGCCAGACGGAAGGTAATGAAAAACGTTGCGCCTTGCTGTTCCCAATGAGGGAGGCGGCGTCGGGTCTGGATTACTGGCGCGCGTGGGTCCACGGGTCGGAGCCTTGACGTTGCGACAGGCGGGACGCCCGTCGTCCCCACAGGCTGGAAGCCTGCGCCCCGGTCCTCGGTCTGGTTAACAGCCGGGACGGCTATTTTCCCTGGCAGCCGGAGACTGCTGTTTTCCTCAACAATTTGCTGAACATTCCGCAGAAACCACCGGTCAATTTTTGTTAACTCGAAAATTTCCTCCACTGACATGCCGTTTTCAAAGGCTTGTCCGATATAGAAAATTCGTTCGGCGTTCGGCACTGCCAGCTTCAAACGCAATGTTTCTGCATCGACTTCGTTCTCATTCCCGTCGCCGATCAATCCGAAACGTTTGATCTCCAGACTACGCAGCGCTTTTTGCAGGGCTTCCTTGAAGGTGCGGCCAATAGCCATCGCTTCACCCACGCTTTTCATTTGCGTGGTCAGAGTCGGATCGGCTTGCGGGAATTTTTCGAAGGTGAAACGTGGGACTTTGACGACGCAATAATCGATTGTCGGCTCGAAACTGGCCGGTGTTTCGCGGGTAATGTCGTTTTTGATCTCGTCGAGGGTGTAACCGACTGCCAGTTTGGCCGCGATCTTGGCAATCGGGAATCCGGTGGCCTTCGATGCCAGCGCGCTCGAGCGGGAGACCCGTGGATTCATTTCAATCACGACCATGCGGCCGTTCTCCGGGTCAACCGCAAATTGAATATTCGAGCCGCCGGTCTCGACCCCGATTTCGCGAATTACGGCAAAGGCGGCGTCGCGCATCATTTGAAATTCCTTGTCGGTCAGCGTCTGCACCGGCGCGACCGTGATTGAATCGCCGGTGTGAATGCCCATCGGATCGAAATTTTCGATCGAGCAAACGACGACGCAGTTATCCGCCCGGTCGCGCATAACCTCCATCTCGAATTCTTTCCAACCGACTAACGACTCTTCGATGAGCACCTCGTTGACCGGTGAGATGGCGAGTCCGCGCCCGGCGATTTCCGCCAGCTCTTCCCGATTGTAGGCGATGCCGCCTCCGCTGCCGCCGAGGGTGAAGGCGGGCCGGATGATGAGCGGAAAACTACCGATGGCATCGGCGACTTTACCTGCATCCTCCACCGAGTGCGCGATACCGGAACGCGGCACATCAAGTCCGATGCGCAACATCGCCTCTTTGAAGAGCTGTCGGTCCTCGCCTTTCGCGATTGCTTGCGCGTTGGCGCCGATCAACTTCACATTGTGTCGGGCGAGCGCGCCATTGCGGTTCAGTTCCATGGCGGCATTGAGCGCGGTCTGGCCGCCCATCGTGGGTAGAATCGCGTCCGGCTTTTCCCGGTCGATGATGGCCTCGATCACCTCCGCCGTAATCGGTTCTATATAGGTACGGTCGGCGAACTCTGGGTCGGTCATGATCGTGGCGGGGTTCGAGTTTACCAGCACCACCCGGTAGCCTTCCTCGCGCAACGCCTTGCACGCCTGCACCCCGGAATAATCAAATTCGCAGCCTTGCCCGATCACGATTGGACCGGAGCCGATGAGTAAAATTTTTTTCAGCTCGTTATTTCGCGGCATTGCGCGGCGGGAACGTTAGGCGAAAACGCGGGCGCGTCACGCAGAACGTGGCACACGCATCTTGCCTGTGGGGCCACCGGACATCTTGTCCGGTCTTTTGAGATTCGGCTGGCGAGACCTCCACCGGCCCCGCGCCCGGGACGACCACGCTACGCCGCCGCCATGCGCTGGCGATCGAGGTAAACCTTGCAAATCCCTTTGATCCGGGTCAGCACGTAATAGGTTGTTTGACTGCGCACGCGCACCAGTTCGGCACCAATAATTCGCGTCACGAAATCGCTCGGCAGATCCAGAATTTCCTGCGGGGTTGCGCCTTCAAGTCCCTTGCAAAGAATCGCCGTCATTGCCCGGGTAAGGGTTTGCACTTCGGGGCCGAGCGTCATCCTAATGTGGGCCTTGCCATTTTCATCGACATGCAAATAAACGCCGACGGTGTCCGCGCATTCCTCGTCTTTGCGGATATCTTGCAAATCGAATTGCTCGCCCTCGCGCGGCTCCTGTTTCCGCGCGTTGTCGGCATAGGAGACGAGCGTCTCCCGCCGCTCCTCTTCCGGGAGCGATTCGAAAAGGTTGATGATATTATTCAGCTTGGGCGGATACATCAGGACCAGAATTTACCTCGCCTTTAAGGAGCTGTCATTCAGGAGGGTAGCATTTTGGTTTGAATTGAGGCGGAAGTAATAGAGGAAGAAGGCCGCGCCACGGTGAAAAGCGGATTCGGGCAGGGAACTCGGATCGCCCTACCAGCCGGCAGGATGACGTGCGTCGAAGCCGCGCGTATCGCGTCCATCTGCATACCAGCGCGGTCCGACCGCGCCGCCATCGCGCATATCGGTTGTATCGAGGCGCAAACCGGCGATGATGGTAAAGGTGTGCCCATCGCGCGAATAAATCGTGATCCAACGCCCGCGCCCGCGTTTCCCGTAACGACGAAAATCATTCGAGGGCAACGGCGCATCGAGTAATCCCGCGTAATGCAAAGCGAACGAAACCGCGCCTGAGCAGTCATATCCGTAATCATTAAACGAACCGTGCCCGCCACCCCAGACGTACGGTTTGCGTCGCAGCGTATTCACGGCCCAAATCGCATTCTTGATATTATCCGGCGCCCGTGACGGTGCGTAGGCCATTCCATTGCGCAAAATCGCGCGGTCACCCGCAACCACCGGCCGGTTCGAGTTAATTTCCGGAAACGCATTGGTTGTTTCGAGATCGTTTTCGTCCTCGGCCGACTCAGCGCGTGGTGCCAGTGCCGGTTGTGTACGCGGTGCGTAATAGGCAACGCGGATTGGTTCGGCGCGCGGCGAAGCGTCAGCCGTTTCGTGCAGCGAGAAAGGCTGCAGTGGCACACCAAAAGACCCGCGTGCGTCGGTCCTGCCATCCTGCGCGTTCACCATCTCGACCGCAACCGATCCGGCGAAAAATGCCACCGCGAGGCGCAGCGAGAATCTCGGATTCACAGCCGACATGCTTTATCGTGAAGCTTGTCCCGCGCCAAGCTTTCCTTTATCCCAAGGGGTGCCTTCGTCCAAGACTAGACGCTAAGGCACTGCATTCCTGTAGAGGCAGCCGTGTCGGCGACACGGCTGCCACCACAGAAACGGAGATTGCCGCGCGAACACGCGTCCGCTATGAATCAATGCGGCCGCATTTCCAATTGCGCGAAAAGAAACGAATATTCGTCCGCGAGCTGTTTAATTCGCTCGCTCAAGGCCGTGCCAATTCCGTGTCCGGAGCTGGTGCTGGTGCGCAGCAAAACCGGATTGCTTGACTTGTTGGCTTCGTCCAGCCGCGCCACCATTTTGCGCGAATGATACGGCGCAACGCGCCCGTCGTTCGCCCCGGTCATGAACAAGATCGAGGGGTAATTGGTGCCGTCGGCAACATGGTGATAGGGCGAGTAGGCATACAGGGCCTTGAACTGTTCCGGGTCTTTGACCGTTCCGAATTCGGTAACATTGAACGCGCCGTTGGGAGCAAGCTCGACCCGAAGCATGTCGTAAATCCCCACCGCCGACACCACCGCTCGCACCAAATCCGGGTGTTGCGTGATCATTGCTCCCATCAGCAGACCCCCGTTACTGCCGCCGAGGATCGCCAGCTTTTCCGGTCGCGTCCACTTCTCGTTAATTAAATATTGAGCGGCAGCCGCGAAATCATCGAAGACGTTTTGCTTCTTGGTCAGGTTCCCGCCCTTGTGCCACTCCTCGCCGAACTCGCCGCCCCCGCGGATATTCGCAATTACCCAAACGCCGCCACGATCGAACCAGAGCCGCCGTGTAAAATCAAAGCCCGGCTGCATGCTAATGCCGTAACCGCCGTAACCGTAAAGCAGCACCGGGTTATTCCCGTCGAGTTTTGTTCCCTTTTTGCGAATGATGTTCAACGGAACCTTCGTGCCGTCCTTCGAAGTCGCCATTTCGCGACTCACTTCGATGTCAGCAAATGAAACCGGTGAGCTATCGACCAACGCCGTCTTTTTTGGTGGAGCATTTCCAGTGAGATGGAACCAGGCTGCCGGTTCGGTATAACTGACATCGCGAAAGAGAAGCGAGTTATCCTCCAATGATTCCATCTCCGTGACGGCGGAGATGTTTGGAATGGGCACAATCTTCTCGCCGGTGCCGTCCAAGGCGAAGCGTCGAATTTGCGATGGTCCGCCGAGCAAATCGCCGACGTAAATCGCTTCGGCGGTAGGGTCCATGAACTGAATTACCGCGTCGCTTGGCGGAACGATAACCGTCGCATTCGCGAGCTCCGGTTTATCCAGGGCAGCCCGCAAAATTTTCCCGCGCGGAGCGTCGGCCCGCGAAAGCAGATACAGCGCGTCACCAGGCCCGATCCGCGCCGCTTTAATTTGATCGCTGAACTGTGTTAGCTGCTTCCAGTTGCCATCCGGCCCAAGGAGGTAATGCGCGAAATCACCGCCATCGCCGTTCGCGACGGTAGCGAGAATGTATTTTCCATCAAAGGACGCTTCGAGCTTGATCTCGGCGATGCGAGGAAAGTCTTTGCCGATGGAATAGGTGTCCTCGGAATCGGCCGTTCCGATTTTATGAAAGTAAACCTGCTGATAAAAATTCAGGTCCGCGTCTGGTCGTTCGCCTTTGCGGGGAAATCGCGTGTAATAAATTCCCGTTCCATTGGCGTTCCAGGCCGCGCTGCCGCCGGCGGTGGGATATTGCACGTGCGCAATTGAATCTTTCAGCGTTTTGCCGGTCGCTGTCTCATAAATGTGCAACGTTCCATCTTCGCTACCGCCTTGCGAAATCGACATCGCCACGTATTTGCCGTCGCGTGACGGAACAAACCAATCGATCGCGGTCTTACCCGATGGATCGAGCTTGTTCGGATCAAGCACTATCTTCTCCGATTTCAAAGCATCGGCTGAGGCCAGCGTCACCAGCATTTGCTGTTGCTTTGGTGGTTGAAACTTGCGGGCGAACAAAATGCCCGGCCGCGAAACCATGCCGGAATAGGTCGGCGACGTTTTTGCATACCAATCGGTCAATTGTTTCTCGATCGCGGTACGGTCCGGCAACTTGTCGAGATACTCGCGCGTCCGCCGACTCTGCGCATCCGACCAGGCTTTGACCGCCGGATCATCTTCCTGTTCCAGCCACTGATAATTGTCTTCGACCTTCACTCCCTGGTATTCATCCATAACTGGTTTCTTCGGCGTCTGCGGCAACGGTTCTGCGCCAGACAGATCCAGCAAAGCCATAGCGCAAACCACGCCGGCGCTAACGAGCGAAAAGCGAATTCTCATCAAAATAAAGAACGCGCTCTCGCCCTTGCGTTCAATGACAATCAGTCAGTTGCTGCTTCCTGGCCTTAGCTTTCGGCGGATTCGGGAACCGCCTTTTCCGCCGCTTGAAACCCAATCTTCGAATGGGTGCCGTCGCAAAACGGCTTTTCCGTGGAGGCACCGCAACGACAAAGCGCCATCCGCTTCTCCACCGGAAACGCCTTTCCATCCGCGTCGATGAGCTCAACCGCTCCCTTCACAATGTAAGGGCCGTTCTTAATCGTCTCGATAGTTACGTCAGCCATGATGGAAGGAATCTAATCGATTACTGCGCCCTCCGTCCACTGCACCGATCTGCTTCGTCCGAGCTCTTCTCGTTAACACCGGCCTTTAGGCCGGTGCATAGGCAGTGCAAGGCGCACTGAAGCCGTTTTCAACGGCTTTCTCATTTCGGCGACAAGAACCAGAATACTCGATGAACCCCAAAATGCCCCGTCGGCGAATGCAAGCACGAGGGGGGCTACGCCGTTAAAACGGCTGGCATAATGTTTCGCGAGAATCAGCGGTCTGAAGGCTGGTGTTAATAAGAGTGCGATCGAGAGGCGGACGTTGCTGCGAGTGCAACAATTACTCGCCGCCGAATGCGTTTTTCAACCACTCGCCAAATTGGCGGAGCAAAAGTCCGACCGCTGCGCCCGGATTCTCTTTGAGGACTTCCATGATACGCGGGCTTAAGTCTTGCTGCGGGGCCTCAATCGTTCCGGACAAATGCACGTTTGTCCAAAGATAACCATCGTGTTGGTGTGGAAAAACTTCTTCAGGTTTCGGTAACCAATCCAGCAAATAGCGCGCAACTCCCAGCTCGATCGCCCCGCTTAACTCTTTCTTTTCGACTTGGATCCTTCCTTCCGCGCGAAATTTCCCCTTCTCTTCGATTGCAATGTTTTTGATTTCCGCTCTCGGATAGTTCCACTCCAGGGCGAAGGAACAATCATTTAGCGTCAACCGCTCAAGTGCTTTCTCCTTCGTGATCTTCGCCACGTTTTCCAGAAACGGTAGTTCGATGATACGGCCGCCATCCACGCGCAACGTGGCCTCACCGGTGGAATTCTCCAGCTTCGGATCTATCCCGCGCCATGAAATTTTCCCCGAAGCGTTGCCCCTGACGTGCTCCCGCCACCCTTTCGGCAGCCATTCTTCAACCGGAATGTATTCGAAATTAAAATTGAAATCGAC
>Ga0193714_1000063_pt1 | contig 12740 bp, 12 predicted proteins | sample U2m1metaG_FD_143039 | JGI IMG/M metagenome (GOLD analysis project Ga0193714, IMG submission 143039) | Soil microbial communities from a riparian zone of the East river system, Colorado, United States - U2m1 | ecosystem: Environmental > Terrestrial > Soil > Riparian zone | place: USA: East River... | reverse complement strand
AGCCGGCCAGCAACGTGAAGACAGTCATGGCCGGTGCCCAGACCCAGCCGACCAGTGCTCCTGACGCTTGATCGCTAAAGCCGAGATCCTTCGACAGCCATAAGACCATGGTCTTGTTCGTGATCGAGTACGCGGTGAAGATGAAGAACTTGATCAGAAACGTGAGCCACAGCTCGCGTTGCGCTCCCTTAAGCACGGTGAATTTCGCAATAAAACCTCGCAGCCCTCCCGTGGCGATCGGAGGAACGGGTTCTTCTGGGACGATTGCTTCTTCGACTGCTTGGCTCACAGCAATTCGCCAACTAGAACATGCTCGCAAGAAATGCGCGAGTAATTGTAGGGTGTCTGTGTCAGACGCCGAGCTGATGGGACGCTGTATTCAAAGAAGGCGTTTCACAGAAACGCCCTACAGCATGTTCGCGACGAATTCGCGTGCGTCGAATGGCGCGAAATCATTCAGTTGTTCGCCGGTGCCGACAAAACGCGTTGGGATTCCAAGTTCGTCCTGGATTGCGACGACGATGCCACCTTTGCCGCTCCCGTCGAGCTTGGTGACGATAACACCAGTCAGTCCAATGGCGCTTTGGAATTCGCGCGCCTGGCTAAGCGCGTTGCTGCCAGTTGTCGCATCGACCACGAGCAATGTTTCATGCGGTGATTCCGGGTCGTGCTTTGAAAGAGTGCGTTTCACCTTTTCAAGTTCTGCCATCAGATTCTTCTTGGTGTGCATGCGTCCGGCGGTATCGCACAGTAGAAATTCAATCTTGTCCCTGGCAGCTGCCTGATACGCTTCGTAACAAAGCGCGGCCGGGTCGGCGTTGTATTGTCCCTTGATGATTTCAACACCCAGCCTTGTTGCCCAAATGCCAAGTTGTTCGATCGCCGCGGCGCGAAAAGTGTCTGCTGCCGCCAGCAAAACGCTATGGCCGTCTTTCTGAAGATGACGAGCCAGCTTCGCTGTCGATGTGGTTTTACCAGTACCATTTACGCCCAGGAGCAGGATGACATTTGGTTTGCCGCTCAAAGGACGGATGGCGGGAGAGTCTGCTGGTAAAACGCGCGAAATTTCCTGGCGCACAACTTTCACAACATCATTTATCCCCATTAACGACCAAGCCTCCTGTTCCTGCAGTGTCTTGATGATGCGAGTGGTCATCGGCACACCGAGGTCCGCACGAATAAGCGATTCCTCGAGCTCGTCCCAGTCGATGGGTCTACCGGCGAAATGCTTGGCGAGAGATTGAAGCAAATTCATTTCGTGAATCGATGTATCGTCTAGCGCTTTTAACGGATCACGAATCCCGTTTGATCACCGGTTCGCGCGCGGGCCGATCAAGGTCTTTTCTTATGCGATCGAGAATACCGTTGACGAAACGGCCTGATTCGCCGCCACCGTATGTTTTCGCCAGCTCAATCGCTTCATTAATCGAGACCACTGGAGGTATGTCGTCGCGGTAAAGCATCTCGTAGATCGCCAGGCGGAGGACATTGCGGTCAACCGCTGAGATACGGCGAAACTCATAGTTCTCGCAGTAACGCCGAATTCGTTCGTCGATTTCCAGTAGATGTTCGACCATTCCCTCGATAAGCGGCTGTGCAAAATCGCGCACTCGCGACGTCGCCGGACAGAATTCCCAAAAATCGTCGATCTTTTCCGGTCCTTCGCCGCGCTGGAGATCGCGCCAGAAATGGTATTGGACCGCTGCTTCGCGTGCTCGCCGTCTTTTGCCCATATTACTTCCCGCGAAGTTTCGACATGGCGCTGGCGATTTCCACCGCCGCGCGCGCGGCCTCGGTGCCGCGATTAATGGTGTTTTCGAGACAGCGGTCGCGTGCCTGACGCCGATTATCGAAACTGAGCACCACATTGATCACTGGAACACCATAATCAACCGCAATGCGTTGAAGCGCATCAGTCACGGAACGGCTGAGATTTTTCGCGTGGTCTGTTTCTCCACGCATGATTACGCCACAGGCGATAATCGCATCTGCTTTTTTCCTTCGTGCCAACTCGCGCACCACCACAGGAATTTCGAACGATCCCGGCACGCGATGGATCGAAACCGCCGCCCCGGGCGCTAGGTCACGCAGCTCTTCCGCAGCGTGAGCAACCAGCCCCTGCACATATTGCGCATTAAATTGGCTCGCGACGATTTGGAATGTGCGTTTGCCCTTCTCAACTCGCGGGCGCCGCGGCGCGTTGGTCGACATTCGTTCAATCTGCAGTCGGCAATCCGCAAACCGCAATCACAGCAAATGCCCCAGCTTCGTTTTTTTTGTCTCGAGATATTTTGCGTTGTGCGGATTGGCTTCGCTGCGTATCGGCACCTGCTCTACCATTTCCAGGCCGTAACCTTCCAGTCCGACGACCTTCCTCGGATTGTTGGTGAGAAAACGGAACTGACGCACTCCGAGATCGAAAAGGATTTGCGCGCCGAGCCCGTAATCTCGCAGATCGCTGGGATACCCGAGTCTGGCGTTTGCTTCGACTGTGTCGAGTCCTTCCTCCTGCAATTTGTACGCGTGAATTTTTGCCGCGAGCCCAATACCGCGTCCTTCCTGGCGCATATAGACGAGGACGCCGCTCCCTTCCTCCTGAATTTGCCGAAGCGCTGCATGCAATTGATTTCCACAGTCGCACCTGCGTGAACTGAACACGTCGCCAGTGAGGCATTGACTGTGCACTCGGACCAGCGTCGGCTTGGTTTTATCTATTTTGCCTTTGACCAGGGCGAGGTGATGCTGGCCGTCGAGCTTCGAGCGATATAGATGCAAGTCGAAATCGCCGTAGTCAGTCGGCATTTTCACAATTTGCTCCAGCTCCACCAGCTTTTCGCGAACGCGCCGATGCGCAATCAAACTTTGGATCGTGCAGATACGGAGGCCATGCTTCTTGCGGAATTCCATCAACTCCGGCAATCGCGCCATGGTGCCGTCATCGTGCAAAATCTCGCAAAGCACTCCCGCCGGTTGCAGCCCCGCCATTCCCGCCAGATCCACGGCAGCCTCGGTATGACCGGCCCGTCTCAGCACGCCTCCGTCCTTTGCGCGCAACGGAAATACGTGACCCGGCTGACTGAGATCGTCGGGAGAGGATTTCGGGTTCGCGATTGATAGGATGGTTGTCGCCCGATCATAAGCGCTGATACCCGTGGTCACACCCCGCGCGGCGTCCACCGAAACGGTAAAATCGGTATTATGTTTCTCGCGGTTCTGCGCAACCATGCGCTGCAGGCCGAGTTGCTCTGCGCGCTCGTTTGAAATGGGCGCGCAAATCAAGCCGCGCCCATGGGTAGCCATGAAGTTAATTGCTTCGGGGGTCACTTTTTCGGCGGCCATTACCAGGTCGCCTTCGTTCTCGCGGTCGGCGTCGTCTGTTACAATGACAATGCGGCCCTTGGCGATGTCGCTTACGACATCGTCAATTGCGTCGAACTGAAATGTCTCCTTCTCCCTCGCAATCATCAGAGTAATACCATTACGTCCCCTCCCGCTCTGAGCAACTGTTAGTCGTAGCGTGTTGAATCTTGAATCGTTCAGGCGGAAACGAAACGCTAGGATTGCGCAACCGACGAAAAAAGAAAATGCTACGGAACTGGATAGCTTATGTTGGACAAGTCAGAGAAGATTTTCGTTGCCGGTCATCGCGGCATGGTCGGTAGTGCGCTCGTTCGCCGCCTCGAATCAGAGGGGTTCTCAAACCTGCTGGTTCGCGACAGATCGAAACTCGATCTCAGACATGAATCTGCAGTCGCGAAATTCTTTGCCGATGAAAAGCCAGCTGTCGTTATTCTCGCGGCAGCAAAAGTCGGCGGCATCAAGGCAAACAACGATTATCCAGTCGAGTTTCTGCTCGAGAATTTGCGGATCCAGAACAACGTCATTCGTTCGGCCTACGAGAACGGTGCACGCAAACTTCTCTTTCTTGGAAGCTCCTGTATTTACCCGAAGCTTGCGCCGCAACCGATCCTGGAAACAGCGTTGCTGAGCGGGCCGCTGGAACCAACCAACGAAGCTTACGCAATAGCGAAGATTGCCGGGATCAAGCTTTGCCAGGCGTACGCTCGCGAACATAACGCGAATTTCATTTCGGTGATGCCCACGAACCTTTACGGGCCCAACGACAATTTCGATTTGGAAACATCACATGTCCTGGCGGCGCTCTTGCGCAAAGCGCACGAAGCTAAAACGCGGAAGGATCGAAAACTGATCGTATGGGGCTCCGGAAAGCCACGCCGTGAATTCTTGCATGTGGACGATCTCGCATCGGCGTGTGCGTTGCTGTTGGATCAATATGATTCGCCGGAAATCATTAATGTCGGGTGCGGCGAGGACATCTCGATTCGCGAACTGGCGGAGTTGATCTGCGACGTGGTTGGTTTCGAAGGCGAACTTACCTGGGACGTAAGCAAACCCGATGGCACACCGCGAAAACTTTTGGACGTCACCAAGGTGCGGGCGCTCGGGTGGAAGCCGTCCATCCCTTTGCGAGACGGAATCGCCCGAACCTACGAATGGTTTCTTGCGAAGTACGTTCCATATGCGTCGCAAAGATGAGTTAATATGGCCCATGAGATCGACTGGAAGTTTTGACCCTGATAGCTTTCCGCGTTGACCCCGAAAGCTTTCGGAGTTGACTGCGAGCGGTGATGAAAAACCTACGCATCGGAGTTGTCGGGGTTGGTCATATCGGGAGCAACCATGCGCGGCTGTATGCGGAGATCCCATCGGCCGAGTTCACCGCGGTGTATGATGTAGATCCTTTCAGGAGCCCCACCATTGGTGGAAAGTTTGGCGCGACACCGGCCAAATCGCTCGATGAATTTATTGAGATGGTCGATGCCGCGTCCGTGGCGACGCCAACCAATACACACTATGCGATAACGCGCTCGCTGCTTGCGAAAGGCAAACATGTCCTGGTCGAGAAACCGATCACCGATAACACCTCGCACGCTACCGAACTCGCAGAGTTAGCCACGCGTAGCGGTCTCATTTTGCAAGTCGGCCACGTGGAACGGTTCAATCCGGTTCTAGGTGCACTTGAAACGCATCTGACCCATCCCAGGTTCATTGAAGCGCATCGGCTCTCACCTTACACCGAGCGCAGCGCTGACATCGGTGTCGTTCTTGATCTGATGATCCATGATTTGGAAGTCATTTTGCACTTTGTCCGTTCACCCCTTTGGAGCATCGACGCCGTGGGTGTGCCGGTCCTTAGCAGGAGCGAAGACATTGCCAATGCGCGGCTGCATTTTGAAGACGGCTGCGTGGCAAATGTTACCTCCAGCCGTATCAGTCCCGAACGGCTTCGCAAGATTCGAATCTTTCAAGAGGACGCATATCTCTCGCTCGATTACCAAAATCAAAGCGGCGAAATCTATCGACGGGTTGGGGGACGCATCACGCGCGACCGGGTCGATATTGAACGTGAGGAGCCGCTTAAGCTTCAACTCGCTTCGTTCATTGAATGTGCCAGCACGGGGCGTGAGCCGCGCGTTTCGGGTTCTCAAGCGACCGCAGCGCTGAAATTGGCAGTCGAAATAACAAAGCGAATCGCGCCCAGTGGGTAGCAGAAGGATAGGAAGACAGCCGTCTCGGCTGTCATGGCATGCAGGCGTCGCGCCTGCACTTCCGCTGCTGAACAGGCGAGGACGCCTGTTTGCCCATACAGGCTGGGAAGCCTGTCTTCCATCATGACCATTTATTTCATTGCCGGTGAAGTGAGCGCCGACAATCACGGCGCTGCATTAATGCGTTCTCTGCGCGAGTTAGACGGCGAACTCAAGTTTGTCGGGCGCGGCGGCCCGCAAATGCAAGAAGTCGCCGACGAGGCCGCCGTAGGACGGATCCGCGGTGGCGGACAATTCAAAAATTGGATCGGCGAGGCGGCAGTTTTGGGTTTATGGGAGGTGCTCAGGAAATATGGTTATTTCCGGAAACAATTTCACAAAACACTCCGGGAAATTCGAGAGAGCAAACCCGACGCAGTCGTCCTCATTGATTACCCGGGTTTCAATTTGCGTCTCGCGCGCGCACTGCGCGGAACCGCGCGGCACCAGAAGATCATTTACTACATCAGTCCCCAAGTATGGGCTTGGAACCGCGGACGCATCAGGAGAATGGCGCACTTCATCGATCTGGTGCTCTGCATTTTTCCGTTTGAAGTCGATCTCTACAACCAGGCTGGCTTGCGGGCCTTGTTCGTTGGTCATCCCATGATCGAAAGACTACGGGGTCGGAAGATCGACACAGAGCGTGATCGGAATCTGATCGGTATTTTTCCCGGTAGTCGCACGCGCGAAGTGCGAAAAATTTTTCCAGTTATGCTGGAAGCGGCGCGGCAGCTTCGAAAGCACAACCCGAATTTGCGTTTCGAAGTCGCGGCCGCTTCCGAGCAACTCGCTCGGGAGATGAAGCCCGCGATCGCCGGGCTAGATCAAACACAAAAGGGGGAAGAGATTTTAATTAAAATCGACGAAACAGCTGCAATCATGCAGCGCGCATGGGCCGGGATCATCGCCTCCGGAAGCGCCACGTTGGAAGCTGCTTTTTTTCGGTTGCCATTTGTACTGATTTATAAAGTGGCCTGGCCGACCTACGTGGCAGCGCGACTCGTGGTGAATGTGAAGTATCTGGGCATGCCTAATTTGCTCGCAGACAAGGAAGTGGTTCCCGAATTCATTCAGTACCGCGCAAAGCCGAATGCGATTGTCACAGCCCTGCAGCCATTGATTGAGATTGCAAATGCCCGCGAGCGGATGATTTCTGAGTTTGATGCGATGGTTCCTCAACTAGGCGATATCGAGGCGAGCAAGAGGGCTGCGCGAGCGATTATTGAAGAGATTGAAAGCGCGACTTAACTAATCACGCCATGAAACTCTGGGATATTTCACGAACGCTTTCGAATGATCTTGCAGAGTGGCCCGGTGACGAGCCGTGTCGTTTTCGATTGACGAGAGAGAAAACGAAGGGTGCAAGCGTTAACCTGGGCGCGATTAGCATGAGCTTGCACAACGGAACGCACGCCGACGCCAGATTTCATTTCGACGCGGACGGTGAATCAATTGAGAAAGCGTCACTCCAAACTTATCTGGGCCGCGCGACGGTGGTCGATCTTTGGCAAGCTTTTTTAGACTCGAAGGAGAAGCACCTGATTACCATCGAAGATCTCCGGCCGTCCGCCGAAGCAATAGCAGCCACCTCTCGGATCCTTGTAAAAACCGGCCGATGGACTGATTCCACTATGTTTCCAAAGCAGATTCCTGTGATCGCCGCTGATGTGCCAGCATGGTTGCAGAAAAATGGCGTCAAACTGCTGGGATTGGATCTGCCGTCCGTAGATGAAATCGATTCGAAGTCGTTGCAGAACCATCACGCCCTGGCCCATGCCGGCATAGCGATTATTGAATCGCTCGACCTGAGCAATGTAGCTTCCGGTATTTATCACCTCGCGGCGTTGCCTCTAAAAATCGCTGGGGGCGATGGCGCGCCGATGCGCGCAATTCTCTGGCGCGAGTGAATGAGCCGTTCGACTCGTACGCGCTGTAGTGTCCGCTGTCCTCAGCGGAACGGGGTTTCCCGTGTTAGACGGCGATGCGCTGAGGACAGCGCACACTACAGCCAGGCCACATGACAGGAAGTCTGCTCAACGACCAGCGCGCCGTTTGGGTTGTTGCAGCCATAAGCTTTCTTCTGTTTCTCATTGGGAATTTGCCGTGGCAGCTCGATGACTACGATCAGGCGAAGCAAGCATTCACTTCCCTTGAGATGATCAAGGAAGGTCACTGGTTCTATCAGCAGACGCCCCACGAACGCGTGGCAACCAAACCGCCATTGGTAGGATGGATTTCAGCTGGTCTCTTCGCTATTACCAAATCATGGGAGCTGTCTTGGCGGCTGCCATCGTTCCTTGCTGCGATTGCGTTGGCGATCCTGTTGTTTCGGGTTGCCAGCTCGGCTTACGGATCAATTGCCGGTCTCGTTGCGTTGAGTGCGTTTGGATTGAATTTGCTGAGTCCGCGCCTGGCAACACTCGTGCGCACAGACATGCCGCTGGCATTGGTGATTTTTCTCATCGGCCTGCTGATCTGGAAAAAAATCAAAAGGCAGGGCGAATGGAACCTGCGCGATCGAGTTTACCTCTTCGCGCTACTAACCGTCTCAATGTTAATCAAAGGCCCGATTGTTTACGCTTTTTTGCTTCCCGGGATTGCGCTCTTTCAGTGGCGTGGTAGGGCGCGACCGCCGGGCGCGCCGCCCTGCAGCGCCTGGCCTGGCTGGTGGCCATGGATCGCATCGCTCGCTGTTTTTTTGTTATGGGTTAGTGGCGGCATCTTGTTTCAGCCCGGCTTCTACAACGAAGTGGTCATGCGCGAATTCCTGGAACGCTTTGGCGAAACAATTCATCGACCGCAGCCGCTTTATTTTTATCTGCCGCATCTACTGCACAAATTTGCTCCGTGGAGCATCCTGCTGCTCGCGATTGCAATTTACGATCTGGCGTCGTGCCGGTGGAGAATAGGTACGGCATTTCGCGAGATGTCACCGGATACTTTTTGGCTGCTTTGCTGGGGTCTCGGCGGCTTGATTGTGATGTCACTGATTCCGTCCAAGCGCGTTGATAGAATCTTTCCGGTTATCCCGCCGCTTTGTTTACTGCTTGCCGCGCAAATCGGGAGACGCGTAATCTGTAGCCACGGCTCTGTGAGCCGTCCTTCAACGAGCGTCGATGCAGATCTGACCGGCCACCCGCCTTCGTTAGACTACGGCGAGGCGCGCACGCCGGTGGCTACAGAAAATGGTGCGACGCGTATCTGTCGATGGACCGCTATCGCGCTAGTCTTCGCAATCGTTTTTACTGGCAGCTACACAACTTGGAAGGTGATCAACGGCTATCGAGATCATCGCGACGCGCTGGCTATCTTCGGGCGCAACGTTCGTCGCGAAGCAGAAACGCGTCACTGGCGTTATGAAGTCGTTTCTGCCAAGGACGAGGGACTTCTGCTCTATTTGCAAAGACCGCACTACATCGAGGAAGATCGCGCGGTCGCCGAGTGGAACGCCGGAAATTTCGATGCGCTGGTAGCCTCAACAGAGAAATTGGCCGGTCTTATGCCTCAGCTTCGCGGAGCTACCGTCTCTCATTTGAAAGCAGGCGAGCGAAAGAAAGAGCAGGGGACGGGCTATGTGTTGGTTACGCGTTGAGGGTAGAGCGATCTGTATTTGCCATTCAAGAATCGCCGTTAGTCGCTTTGCTGAATCCGGTCGGTCTCCGAATCGCGCGCCACACATCATTGCTGAATTAGATTGACTTTTCACGTGCCGTCCGACAAAAAGACGCCATGAGCTCTCGATTGCTTGCTCCGATCGCCATTCTTTTATCCGTGTTTTCAGTTGCAGCCGAGGCGGGGCAGATGGTCGGAAACATTCGAGTGTCCGACGGTCCGACACCATTCATCCGTTTCGCCAACACCACCGTTAGTGATGTCACCGGCTTCAAGTCCGCCCAATTCCAGATTTGGCCAAAAACGGGGTCGGCCACACGGCCGGTCAAGGTTCGCTATGCGCGATCGTATTTGGAAGCGCGAGGTTATTTCAATTCCCAAAATGGCGAGCTCACCATCCCGGTCTTTGGCCTCTACGCGGGTCGCCCAAACCGCGTCGTGGTCACGTTAGGTTTCAATGACCGAGTTCACCGGTTCAGAAGGTTCGGCCTCATCATCACCACGCCTGCCTATGACGGCGGCACGTACTCCAATCCCACCGTCGTTCAGCCGCGGTTACCAGGCACCGCCCTGAGCTACGATTTTATTCTCCTGAAGGCCTATGCCCAAAATAACACGCCCATTATTATCGACAGTGACGCTGAAATCCGTTGGGTTGGTACGGCTGGAGTAGGGGCCCAGAACTGTATGCTCTTTGACAATGCATTTTACCTTACCTCCGGCACCTCGCTTCTTCGCACTGAGTTCGATGGCGTGACGACGCCTGTTGCCGACTACGGTGGGATTGGCGTCACCGGCTTCCATCACAATATTGACCCGGGCCGTGATGGAATGATCCTCGACGTCGATACGGTCGACCAAACTGAGAGCGTTAATTTGGAAGTCGACGCCGCCGGCAATGTTCTCCGGACCTGGAAGCTGGCCGATATCATCAGCGCGGCAATGATTGCCGGTGGGGACGATCCAACACTGTTTGTTTTTCCTGCGCCCACCGACTGGTTTCACAACAACGCCTGCGCCTACCGGAGCTCTGATAACTCACTCATTGTTTCCAGCCGGGAAAACTTTGTTATCGCGATTGATTACGACGCTGGAGACATCAAGTGGATTCTGGGCGATCCGACAAAGCACTGGTATGAGTTTCAGTCACTGCGCCAATTCTCACTCACCCTTGCCCAGGGAACATTGCCTCCGATCGGTCAACACGCTGTGTCCATGCAGGGCGACCAATTACTCCTCTTCGATGATGGAGCCGGCAGCAATTTCCAGCAACCGCCGGGCGAAACACGCACCTACAGCGCGCCTCGCAAATATCAGATCGATCTCAGTGCTTTTCAGGCGACTGAGACCTGGCATTATTACGCTGACCCGAGCATCTATAGCCCGTTCTGCAGTAGCGTTTATGAAGATGCGCCGGATAACTACCTCATCGATTACACGCTTGCCGGCCCCTTTGTCTATACCGGGATCGTTGGTCTCGATGCCCTGGGTAATGTAGCTTTCAACTATCAATACGACGAACTGGCTTTTTGTGGAACAGCCTGGAACGCGATTCAAATCCATTGGGAGAACGTGAACCTGGAATAACGCGCTCGTTGCTGCTAATCACCCTGCTGAAGCCAAACGTAGCGTTTGCCGTTCCAGTAGATCAACGCGCTGGCTGCCTCACTCTTGCTCACAATGAGCGCGTCGCCACGAAGCTTCGGAATACTTGTTCCACTAGCTATTCGGGCCTTGGAGTAGATCTCCCAGGAATCCATCCACTCGAAGTCGTCACTGCCATTGCCGGTGGCAGTCCCTGCGCCGAGGACTGTTATCTTGTCAGTGACACCCTTGATGATCGCAATCCCGATTTTTCCCCTCGAGCGCTCCTTCACTAGAACGGCCACATCAATCTTGTTGTCACCGTCGAAGTCTCCGCGCAGATAAGAGGGTTTTATGCGATAGGAGAGCTCGTACTTCTTGGCGAGCGATTCGTTTGCGATGGCCTTGTCGATCACCTCGAGAATGCCTGGTGAATGTGCAATCACATCCGGCGCCGCAGACCACGCAGCTTCGGACTGGGTAATCGCTTTCGTCTGTAGATCAATCTGGTAGGTCGTGCCGCGCTCGGATCTCACGATGAGCATGTGATCGCGCCTGCTCATCGTAATAATGAAAACCCACTGGACATCTTCTTCCAGCTTTGGATCGATGCGGTTTGTAAACACCGTCAGATCCCACAGCTTTTTGTTCGCACGAACATCCCACGCTTCAATATAAGCACGCCGACCATCATCGTTCGGTGCGACATACCGTACGCCTTCATGAATAACAGGCTCTACCGCTGCTGGAGCGATTCGCTTGGCAAAGCTAGAACCCGGCAGGAACACCGTCAGAAAAAGTGCAAGAACGAACGCAATCCTGAAATGACTGACACTAGTCATGTGCAATGCGTCACGGGTGCGGCCTCTTATATGTGAGATTCCAATATCATGGCCATGCTCTTACAATGTGCCCGTGGAACGGTAGCACCACATGGTTCTCGTGTGTTACCTCTTTGAGAGGTGATTGCATATCGGCGGTTATGGTTGCGACGATCGCTTGCCGACTTTGGGAGTCCAGATGCTGCATCGAAGGAATGGCAGCGGTATCTACTTCGATTTCTCCCGCTATAAAGGCATCCGGGTTTGGAAAACGCGCCGTTAGTGAAAAGGACTTAAGCTCTACGCGGCGAAATCCAGCACCAACGGCCAATGCACGGAGTTCGTCTGCACTGCCGAGTGCAAAGATGTCCTGCAGCGCTGACATTCCGAGACGCTCCTGAATGACTTTATGGAGAGTCTGGTAAAATTGGTGGCGATCGAGGCTTTGCCAGACGCTGATCAAAACGCGGCCCTCTTCGGTTACGACCCGGCGCATTTCTGCGAGCGCAACTGTCTTGTTAGTAACGAACATCAGTGCGAACTGGGATAGCACGAGATCAAAACTGCTGTCAGGGAAAGCGAGTTGTTCCGCATTGAATTCCTGCGCTGACGAAGAAAGCACCAGCCAAAAATTTGCGAAAGTCCCGGCTGCGCGATGCGAGATAAAGCGTTGGCAGACCGAGAACGATCAGTGCGATGAGAAGTACGGCGATCATTTTCCTACAGGTTTCATAGCCGTGCCCGGCTTCGGCCCGATGATGGCGTTGCCTCTACCGACTCGGTAACTCCTTGCTTGTCAGTCTCGAGAACTTCTCGTCCATGCCTCGCTCGATGCGCTGGCGTCTTATCTCGTCCTTTTTCTCTTTCAATGTGGATGTCAACTGGTTCATCCCATCGGCGAGATCAGTATTAGCAGAAATCCATTCGCTCTGGCTTTTGAATGTGACGCCGGGATAAACGGCCTGCAAATCCGGTATGCGGCGGCCTTCTTTCTGGACTCTTTCCACGATCTTCACGAGCTCATCGATGTCTCCGAAGGCGTAACCATTGATGTAGGGTCCCACAAGTTGATAAAAAGCGTTCTGGGCATGCAACAGCTCGACCCAGGGCT
>Ga0193714_1000059_pt1 | contig 13022 bp, 10 predicted proteins | sample U2m1metaG_FD_143039 | JGI IMG/M metagenome (GOLD analysis project Ga0193714, IMG submission 143039) | Soil microbial communities from a riparian zone of the East river system, Colorado, United States - U2m1 | ecosystem: Environmental > Terrestrial > Soil > Riparian zone | place: USA: East River... | reverse complement strand
ACTTCATCAGCAAATGCTATGCGTTGCACGAAGCATTCGCGCTGAGCCTGCGTCCGGCAAAGTCTTCCGACGCGATCAAGGATCGCCTCATGGCCATGGTAAAGGCCAAGAAGCAATCCTAGCTCTCCACTAAATGTCATTCTGAGCGGAGCGAAGAATCTCGGATTCCTGCTGTCCAACAATAAGCGAATGTCCGAGATGTTTGAAAGCCTAGCCTCGCGCTTCGCATTTCGTTGCAGCGCTTCGCTCAACATGACAGCACCCGTGCGAGATCGGCCTCGATGCCATTCCTGGTTAATTCGCTTTTGGCGCAAGCGAGGCAACGATTTTTTCAAATCGCGGGTCGCCACGCAGCGGGTCCCAAAACGGCAGCAGCTTCAATTGGCCGTAGCTTCCGCCATTCGGAAGCCGGCTGGCCGCGGCAAGTTGTTCGCAAGCCAGATCATTGTCACCGACCCACGCAGCGATCACCGCCAAATACCTGATCATGGCCGGGCCGTTGATTGCGTCTTTCTCCACGGGAAGAAGCTCAACTGCGCGGCGGCCTTCGCGTAGCGCTTCCTCTTTGTGTCCAAGCCCGGCGTCGATCAAGCCGAGCAGGCAGAGCGCCGGACCATGATTCGCTTGCGCCTGGACGATTTTCTCCTGCTCGGCACGTGCAGCAGCAAATTCTAACTGCGCTTTGGCATCGTCTTTCGTCATGCGAGCAGTAACGCCCTCCAGGAAGAGGCGAGTCAAAGGAACGTTCTCGCCGGTCAGGGTGGGCTTGTTTTCGCCGAACGCGTTCAGTGCATGCTTTGCTGCATCAACGTCGCGTTCGGCGAGTGCGCATTTGAGCCACGAGTCGGCGAGCTGCGGGATCGCGGCAGGATCTGTGGCTTGGGTCGAATCGATCATTTGATGCAAGGGGCGTGGATCAGCGTGCCAATCCAGTTCGACCATCGCGCGCTCCGCTTTGGTAGCAGCATCGTTCGGCACGATGGCCAACACGCGATCCAAGGTCAGTTTTGCTTCCGGATAGCGCCGGAGAAATTCATAACTGAGCGCAATTTGCTGAAGCGTTTCAACGTTGCGCGGGTCGAGCTCGAGCGCGCGCTCCATATTGCGTGTGGACTCTTCCCAGCGGCCCTGGCGCCTCTGGATGTAGCCTCTCACCTTCAATAGCTCGGGATCGTTAGGCAGCGTCTTGCTGGCAACTTCGAGTTCAGTTAAAGCTCCGTCATAGTCGTGGTATCCCCGATAAAGATTTTGCGCACGCGCCAGGTGCGTTTCCCCAGCATCCGGACGGAGACGAGATGCTGCCTCGACAGCCGCGTCTGCCAGGGCTAGCCGCGCGGACGTGTGATCGCGGCCGTAGAAATAGAGCAGGCCATGACACCAAGCGAGCAGGCAATAGGCTTGAAAGAACGATGGGTCTTGGGTGACAGCCCGGTCAAGCAGATCGGTCGCCTTCAGTAAATCTGTCCCCACGGTACTGCTCAGGGTCGCCGTCAGCAGCAAATTGTTTGCGCGTGTGTAAAGTTCGAAGGCGGAGAGATCGGCAGTCGGCGGGCGCTGAATGGCCACTTTCTCAGCGGATGAAATTTTCGCGTGCAGTTGCTCAGCGACTTTGTGCGCAATTTCACTTTGGATCGCGAACACGTCTTTCAAATCGCGGTCGTATTGTCCCGCCCAGACGTGCGTATCGGTGCGCGTGTCGATCAACTGAGCGTTTATATGCAGCCAGGCCCCGGTCTTGCGCGCGCTGCCCTCCAACACGTGAGAGACATGAAGTGCCTTGCCGATCTCGTGCGTGTCCTGCTTGCCGCGATACTGCATCACGCTGGTGCGGCTAATGACTTTTAGGTTGGCAATTCTTGCCAGCTTGGTCAAAATGTCGTCTTGGAGCCCGTCGGCAAAGGTAGCGTCTTCTCTGTCGCTGCTTAGATTTTCGAATGGCAGAACGGCGATGCTCTTCTCCTGCATCGAACTTGTTGTCGGATTTCGCATCCAGTAGAACACGAACGCCAAAGCGAGAACGCCGACCAAAGATGTGAGCGTTAAAGCGGTGGGTGATTGTGCCCAGCGAAGCCAGAAATGCCTGGCGGTGGAGCGCTTTAATTCGGCTGCGAAGTCCAATTTATGATGAAGACCTTTGAGCGCTTCGAGCATTTCGCCCGCGTTCTGATACCTCTGCCCGGGATCTTTTTGCAACGCCTTGGTGACAATCTGCTGAAGCTCGCTGGGAGCCTTTGAGCTGTTGCGACTGAGCAGCGGCGGTTCGGTTGTTTCAATCGCAGTGAGCACTTCTTTCGGTGTGTTACCGGTGAACGGCGCGCAGCCAGTCGCCATCTCATAAAGCACTGCACCGAGGCTCCAGATATCGGTACGCCTGTCAACGGGCGCACCCCGTGCTTGTTCCGGAGACATGTAATGCACACTGCCAAGTATCGAACCAAGGCTGGTCTCGGTTAATAAAAACGGTTGGTGCTCCGTCATTGCGGCCGGGACTTCGTGCTCGGCAAGCTTTGCAATCCCGAAATCGAGCACTTTCACGTAGCCATCGGGTCGCAGCATAATGTTCTCGGGTTTGATGTCGCGATGTACGATGTCGGCCTGATGAGTTGTAACGAGGGCAGTGGCCACCTGGATCGCAATCTCAACCGCTTCACCAACCTGCGTGCTTCCGCGCAAGAGGCGTTGATGTAGCGTTTCGCCTTCTATCAGCTCGCTCGAAATGTACTGAACAGAACCATGCGCTCCGACCTCGTAAACCGTCAGAATATTCGGATGGTTAAGGCTGGCTACGGCGCGTGCTTCCTGCTGAAACCGCTTCAGCCGCTCCGCATAGCCCGTGAGGTGCGAGGGCAAAACTTTGAGCGCGGCTTGTCGGCCGGCGGTGGTGTCCAAAGCAAGATAGACTTCACCCATTCCGCCAGCGCCGATCCGTTTCAAGATTTTATAGTGGCCGATCATTTGACCGATCAGCAAATCAGCCTGTCTGTTTTCGACGATCCTCGTAGCAAGCGCGGCGACCGGGTTTTGGATGAAACTCCCCGCTCGTTGATGTGAAGCTAACAACGCTTCAACTTTGCCGCGCAAAACTTCATCGCCGGCGCATGTCTGATCGAGAAATGCGCTCAGTTGATCCGGCTCGCAATCCAGCGCCGCGTGAAAGGTCTCCTCAACCGCTCGTAAGTGCGCCGGCATCATGTTTGAGCCCCCTGTTTTGTGGCAGCGAAAACTCTAACTCATTCAGGCTGCACTGTGCAATTCCGTGTACAACCACGCTCGGGCAAATACCCAATCGCGCCGAACGGTCACCGTCGAAATCTTTAATACCTCAGCAATTTCATCCTGATTAAGTCCGCCAAAGTACCTCAGCTCCACGATGTGGGCCTTTCTTGAATCGAGCATCGCCAGCCGATCCAGGGCTTCATTGACGTCGAGAATGGCCTTTGTTTGTTCCGGCGAGATCAGCGCTGCCTCGTCTAATTCTACTTTGGTTGCACCCCCACCTCGCTTTTGGCGCTGCTGCGCTTTCGCGTAATCGACCAGAACCTGACGCATCGCTTTCGCCGCCACGGCAAAAAAATGTGATCGGTTCGTAAAGTTTGGCTGGCTCTGGTCCGCCAGGCGCAGATAAGCCTCGTTCACCAGCGCAGTCGTTTGCAGCGTGTGGTTGGGACGTTGCCCTTCCATATAACGGTGAGCGAGATACCGAAGTTCCGCATAGACAAGCGGAATCAGCTTTTCGAATGCGGCACGGTCACCGTGGCTCCAGTCTACCAATAGCTGGGTCACCTCGTGCGTATCTGCCTGCGCCGACGCTTCGGCAGGCAGGCCCGCCGGGCGCGGTTCCCTGGGATTCCGCGCCTCAGTCATGGGATTAGCAGATTCCGGTTCGCTGCTCATCGCTTGTCTCTGCAGATTACTCCTCGTCCAATGATCGGTTTCGACGCCGTTTATCGTTTATCCAGTTGGAAGACAAATCACAAGCCAAAACAAGGAAAATGCCGCATATGAAAACAAAACTATCTTTCCAATTTATTTCGCTCCTCTTCGCCTGCCTTGCGTTTTCCCAAACGGCGCGAGCGGTCGTTCCGCCACCTGACGGAGGATACCCCGGGTTCAATACAGCGGAGGGACAAAATGCCCTTTTCAGTCTGACTACTGGAACATACAACACAGCAATTGGCGCTCTGTCGCTCAGAAGTCTAACGGACGGCAGTTTTTGCACCGGTATTGGCGCCGGGGCGCTTTTTGTCAACACCGCAACCGGCAATACGGCCGTTGGTGGTGCAGCGCTTTTATTAAACACCATTGGCTCAGAGAACACCGCCGTTGGAACAGCTGCCCTTTTACGCAACGTAGACGGTGTCGGAAACACTGCGACCGGTTTTCAAGCACTCTTAAACAATAGCAATGGCAACTACAACACGGCCAACGGTCAGTTATCGCTCTTTACCAACAGCACCGGTGTCCAAAACACCGCCACGGGTGTTAATGCGTTGACATTGAACACCAGTGGTAACAACAATACGGCCACTGGTGTAAACGCCCTCTTCAACAACAGCAATGGCGTTCAGAACACGGCAGACGGCGTTAACGCGCTCTTTAACAACACCAGCGGGAACGAGAATACGGCTGTTGGTTTTCGAGCCCTGTTTACGAACAGCGGCTTCAGTAACGGCAACACTGCGATCGGCAGTGGTGCGCTCTTGAGTACCACCGCCGGCGGAAACACAGGGGTCGGTTCTGGTGCGCTCTTTGGCAACACCACCGGCACCTTCAACACGGCCCTGGGCTATGGCGCTGGCATCAACGTCACCACGGCGAGTGGCGTTATTGCGATCGGCACTCCCGGTGGCGACGTGGACAACAGCTGCTACATCGGCGGGATCTACGGTCGGCCGGTTGACCCACAAACTGTAATGACAGTGGGCATTGATTCCAGCGGAAAATTGGGCACGACTTTCTCGTCACGGCGCTTCAAGCACGATATTAAGCCGATGGACAAGGCCAGCGAAGCGATTTTGGCGCTCAAGCCAGTGACCTTCCACTACAAAAGCGACATTAAAAGCACGCCGTGCTTTGGTTTAATCGCCGAGGAAGTGGCTCAGGTGAACCCGGACCTCGTGGTGCGCGACAAGAATGACGAAATCGTGAGCGTCCGCTACGACCAGGTGAACGCGATGTTACTTAACGAATTCCTCAAAGAGCACAGGAAAGTCGAAAAACAGCAGGGAACAATCGGACAGCTAAAATCCAATGCCGCAAAGCAGGAAGCGACGATTAGCGAGCTCAGAAAAGACATGGGAGTCCTCACAGCTCGGATGAAACAACAGGCCGCTCAGATTCAGAAAGTGAGTGCGCAGATTGAACTAAGCAGGCCTGATTCGCGAACGGTGCTGAATGATCGATAGCCAGGCTCAATGTAAAGACATCAAACACTGACAGAATCACAAAGAAAAAGGAGAAGAACAAATGAACACGACAACGACATTTATTTACACAGCATTCGCAGCGTTCGCGCTCGTGTGCCTTAGTCCCTTCGCCCATGCAGCGGGCCTTAATCCGTCGCCGGACGGCGGCTACCCCGGGTTAACGACGGCAGAGGGCGACAACGCCCTATTCAATCTCACTAGCGGTTTCGCGAACACAGGGCTTGGCTGGTTTTCGCTCTTTAGCGATAGCACCGCCAGCTACAACACCGCCGTTGGCACGGGAGCGCCCGTGCTCAACAACGCCGATTCCAATACGGCCACAGGCGTTGCAGCGCTCCTGCTGAACACTACTGGCACTCGAAACACAGCCAACGGAACCGCCGCGCTGGTCTATAACGACAGCGGTAACGACAACACGGCGATGGGCGCATTCGCGCTTTACAATAATACCGCCAGCAACAACTGCGCGCTTGGGAGTTATGCGCTCTTTCTCAACGACACCGGCGGTAACAATTGCGCTGTTGGCTATAACGCACTGGCGTCTAACGTAACCACCAGCTTCAACACCGCTATAGGGAGCAGCGCGCTTATGCACAATACGTTCGGCGATTACAATACCGCAACCGGCTATGTGGCGCTTACTAGCAATACGGATGGTCCCGGTAACACGGCGACCGGTGCATATGCTCTCGCTTTCAACAGCGCGGGGGAAGCCAACACTGCTACTGGCGTTGCCGCGCTGTTTATCAACACCACCGGCAGCAACAACACCGCTGTTGGTTGGAACGCATTGAATGTCAGCAGCACAGCAAGCGGCAACACGGCGACCGGCTATAAGGCCCTGATAAACAGCACCACCGGCGACAACAATACGGCTGTGGGTAATCTGGCGCTCGCATTCAGCGGCACCGGCAGCGGCAACGTCGCTTTAGGCGCTAACACTGGAGCTAATGTTACCACTGCTAGCAACGTTACCTGTATCGGCGCCGGTGTTGCCGGCGCGAACGTAAATAATACCTGTTTTGTCGGCAACATCTTCGGCGTCACGACTGGCGTCGATGCCCTACCGGTGCTGGTCGACGCAAATGGTCAGCTCGGCACTGCCGCTTCCTCGCGACGGTTCAAGAGGGACATTCGGTCCATGGATGAGGCGAGCGACGCACTCCTGGCTCTAAAACCGGTCTGCTTCCACTACAAGAATGACCATACAAACAAGGCGCAATTTGGATTGATCGCCGAGGAAGTCGCCAAGGTAAATCCCGATCTGGTTGTCCGAGACAAGGATGGAACGCCTTACACGGTGCGCTACGACCAGGTGAACGCGATGTTGCTCAACGAATTTCTCAAAGAACACCGCAAAGTTGAGGAACTGGAGGCGATCGTCGCACGCCAGCAAAGGGGAATGGAAGTTCTTACAGCGCAGCTTAAAGAGCAGGCCGCGCGGATCCAGAACGTGAGCACCCAATTGGAGATGAGCAAACCGCGACTGCGAATGGCCGTGAATTAATCGGTAAAGATTGCGGACTAACCGCTGATAGCGCGGACGGCACGGATATGAAGAGAGGATGCCATCAAACACGCCAACGGCACGAATGAAAAAGCCGCTTATTTCTCGTTTCGCTTCTATTCGCGTCTGCCGCACCGTAACTGGGCGAAGACGGATGTTTAGGCAAATAGTAGGAGCAAACGACAGATTAAAACTAAACAGAGCAGTGAGACTCATGAACGCACTAATCAAAACATCAATTGCACGACAGTTTTTACGGTTCTGCTTCATTCTCGTTGGGCTTGCGACCGCGTGCTTTCGGTTTTCGCCCGGGGCGCAAGCCGTCACGACCGATCCCTTTGGTTACTTTCCTGGCGCAAACACCGCCGAGGGGGACAAGGCCCTTTTTAACATCGCCATCGGCACATACAATACTGCCCTCGGTTTCAATTCACTCAAGGTCAACTTCGCTGGCAGCTTCAACACCGGTGTCGGCGCTGGGACGCTCTTTCTTAATACAGCAGACCAAAATACGGCCACTGGTGCCGGCGCGCTTTTAAGTAACACCAGCGGCTCTGAAAATACAGCCGATGGAGCATTCGCGCTCTTCAAAAACGCAGGCGGCGGCAGTAACACGGCCACTGGCAGTAGAGCGCTCTTTAGCAATGTTAGCGGCGACAGCAACACGGCCAACGGTAATAGTGCACTTGTGAACAACACTGATGGCATCAACAACACGGCCAGTGGTGTTAACGCGCTCGCTCAGAACACCAGCGGCGGCAACAATGCCGCGACTGGTATAGCTGCGCTCTATAGCAACACCGACGGTAATGACAACACGGCCATTGGTGCTGGCGCGCTTGGAAGCAACACGACTGGCGCTGGCAACACAGCCTTGGGCTCTGGGGCCGGCAGCAACCTGACTACAGGCGACAATAACATCGATATCGGCAATGAAGGTACTGCTGCCGAATCGAACACCATGCGCATCGGCACGGCAGGAACGCAGACAGCCACTTATGTCGCCGGTATCTTCGGTGCAACTATTACAGACGGTGCGCCGGTGCTGGTGGATGCCAGCGGCCACCTCGGCACCGCAGTTTCCTCGGTGCGCTTCAAAGATGAAATCAAACCAATGGACAAGGCCAGCGACGCTATCCTCGCGCTCAGACCGGTGACATTCCGCTACAAGACCGACATGAAAGGAACACGGCAATTTGGTTTGATCGCTGAAGAAGTAGCGAAAGTGAATCCTGACCTGGTTGTGCGCGATGAGGATGGAAAGCCCTATACCGTGCGTTACGACCAGGTGAACGCGATGTTGCTCAATGAGTTTCTCAAAGAGCGTCGCAAAGTGGAGGCACAACAAGCAACGATCGCTGAATTGAAGTCCACCGTCGCACAGCAGCAGGACTGCTTTGGGCAACAGGAGGCACAAATCCAAGCCCTCACATCCGGTCTTCAAAAGGTCAGCACGCAGCTCGAAGTGAGAAGCCACGCGCCGCAAACGGTTGCGGCGAGGAACGACCGTTGAGAAGACAGTCTTCCCTGTAGCCATCGTTCTGCAGGCGACGCGGGCGCTTCGCACAGCGAAGCGGCTACAGGCGATTGAGGGCAATCGCCCTTACGAACACTCCATTTCCCGCAGGATAAATTCCTGCAGAAAGCCATAAAAGTTTACCTGGAACAAGCTCAGGTCGCGGCGGGATCCAATCGGTGAGCGAAGGTGGTCGCTCAGTTCCAGCTCGGTAAAATTGTTTTTTGCAGCGATGACGAGCCGGGCCTGATTCAGCGCGCACAACCATGCGTCGGCATGTTTGGTCGGAATGCGCAGAGTGCGGTTTGCGAGACTTTTTTCGTTGCCATTTAGTTGCTCCAGATCGTCGCCCACGGTCTGGGTCGCGGTTTGAAAGAGACGGCGCAATTCAGGTTCGACATACATTTTCCACTCGGCGCACAGTTCCGTCTCTTTTCCGTTTATCGGGGGGCTGAAGATACGTTGTTCTGCGGCAGACGCGCCTTCCGTCTTGGCGCTTGCGGGAATTTGCCGAAGTAGTTCGGCAAGAAACGGATCCAGTTCGGAGATCTCAATCTGGTTTTTTCGCCTGCAAATCTCCATGACTAAGAAACCTTCTCAATTGTGGCGAGTAGAAGGTAACCGTGCAGTTGTTGCACATAAAGTTCGGCTCGTTCCCGCATGCCGCTCCATAAAATCGAACGTCCTTTCTGATGCACTTCTAACATGTGTCTCTCCGCTTTATCGCGCGGATAACCGAAGACGCGCTGGAAGACCATCGTTACGTAGCTCATCAAATTTACCGGGTCATTGTGGACCACCACGTGCCACGGCAGATCGAGCGCCTCTTCCTCACGCGTCTCTTTTTCAATTGTCGGCGCGGCGATGCTGGACGGTCCCGCACTCTTTGGACGCGGGATTCCGGGAATTAGGGGCACCGCCACTTCTGCCGCAAGTGGCTCAGCGCTCATAAAAAACGCTAACATACGCCGCTATCAGTTCAAACCTGGGGAAGCTCCAAATCCAAAAGGCCAACGGCTCGTGACGCAATTGTCATCCTGAGCGGAGCGAAGGATCTCTGGCCATTCTTCCCAGCTGGGCACGCAAAAAATCCAGAGATGTTTGAAAGCCTGGCCTCATGCTTCGCATTTCGTTGCAGCGCTGCGCTCAACATGACAATGCACATCGGAGAATTTTCTCCTGCGCCGTCTTCATCTTGCGGGCCTCAGCTGGCGTTTGATCGTCGAACCCGTGCAGATGTAAGAGCCCATGGACGATGTACAACTTCAACTCGCGCAAAAGCGAATTCCCAAATGCGCGTGCGTGGCGTTGTGCGGTGTCGACACTGATAAAAATTTCGCCGTGTTGAAAAGTCAATACGTCAGTCGGCCCAGATTGTCGGAGAAACTTTCGATGCAAGAGCGCCATACGCCAATCGGAAATCAACCAAACGGAAACTTCGCGCGACTTGCGCAAGTCAGTTTGTTTTCCCTTTTGCAACTGCAAAGAATGCTGCACGGCGTTGCCCGTGAACTTTTCGAGTTCGGCAACATTGATTGAGATTTTTCGCTGCAAATTGTGCACGGTGACTTCCGGAACTGTCATTTTGGAGGGACGCGAAGAATCTCTGATCGTTACTACTGCACGAACGAGAACAATAATCAGAGATGTTTGCTGCGCTCAACATGACATTGTTCGTCACGCTGGCGGCCTATGTTCCGCCTGAAAATTGCGGGTGATCAAACGTGCACCTTTATCGAAGGTCAAATAAGCCCACGCCCATTGAAGAAGCACGAGCAGCCGATTGCGGAACCCGACAAGGAAGATGATGTGCACGAATAACCATGTCAGCCACGCGGGAAGCCCACTGAGATGAAAAAATCTTAGATCCGCAACGGCCTTATTCCGTCCGATCGTGGCCATGCTTCCCTTATCGAAATACCGAAATGGCTGCGGCTTTTCGCCGCGGATCATTCGCACAATGTTGCGAGCTGCGTGGCGTCCCTCTTGCATCGCCACGGGCGAGACTCCCGGCAAGGGCTCACCAGTTTGATGCGAAAAATTTGCCAGGTCGCCAATCACCTGCACTTCCGGATGTCCGGGAATGGTGAGGTCGTCGTTCACAATAACTCGGCCAACACGGTCAACCGGTACGCTGAGCGTTTTCCCGACGAACGAGGCAACATTACCGGCCGCCCAGATTTTCACGCGGCACGGAATAAATTCGCCGTTCACTTGCACACCTTCCTCGGTAATGTTCGTCGCGCGTGCGTTCGTGCGCACTTCCACGCCAAGCTCGAGTAATTGTTTTCGCGCGCTCTCGGACAAGTCCGGCGGATACGCAGCGAGCAGGCACGGCGCGCCTTCAATGAGGATCACGCGTGCCTGCGATGGATCAATGTGACGAAAGTTTTTAGCGAGCGTGTAGCGCGAGATTTCCGCGATCGCACCCGCCATCTCAACACCGGTCGGGCCACCACCGATGATAACGAACGTCATCGCCGCCTTGCGAGCCGCTTCGTCTTCAATTTTTTCCGCGTATTCGAACGCTAAAAGGATCCGTCGGCGGAGCTCAACCGCGTCTTCAAGACTTTTTAATCCCGGTGCAAGTTTTTCCCACTCATCATGTCCAAAGTAGGAGTGTCGCGCGCCAGTAGCGAGAATGAGATAGTTATAATCAAATACCTGATCTTTCGTTCTTACTTTTCTCGCTTCGATATCCACAGACTCCACCTCGGCGAGGATGACTTCGACGTTTTTGCATTTGCTCAAAATTGCGCGCACCGGGGCGGCAATGTCGGCGGGCGAGAGCGCCGCTGTTGCCACTTGATAGAGTAAGGGCTGAAACAGGTGGTAATTTGTGCGGTCGATTAGCATCAGACGCACATCCTCACAGGCAAGCTTCTTCGCTGCCTCAAGCCCCCCAAAGCCTGCACCGACAATGATAACTTGCGGCTGTTTCCGTGCGGGCGATTGCATCCGACAAATTGTAGGGCGTTTGACTTGCTCGCGCCAGCGAGCCTATTCCGGCGTCTGACACAGACGTCTAGAACAAACCGTTTGTCATTGCGCCTGCCCGAATTAACTTTCACGCCGTATGCCCAAGCCGATTGCACGCAGCAAAACGCGCAAAGCAGTGGCGAAACGCTTCAAGATCACTGCCGGTGGAAAAGTCTTGAGGTCGCGTTCCTCGCGACGCCATCTATTGTCCACGAAAAGCGCAAAGCGCAAACGACGGCTGGGAAAAGCAGCGCTCGTCGACGACACAGACGTGGCGCGAGTAAAGGCAAATCTTCCCTTCGGCTAAGACGTAACTCAGGCATCCTTGCCTGACCCGTCGCGCAGGCTTCCCAGCGTGTGAGCCTTTTGCGTGCGTAACGCCCGCTCGGCCATAGCGATAATAGGTGCCTTCTGTTTGGTCTCTAGTAACGAAAGTCCGGCGCCGCGATCTCTCCCGCTGCTCTTTGTGTTCGGATTGTCGTCGTCGTGCTTATGGTGGTGCCGCCGTACCACTGCCGGGCCACTTCTAACGAAGCAGGCCCCGGCTCGGGGCTGTAAAGATCACGCCGATTGACAAGCGTTGTACAGGATGTCGCGGCAACCAAAACAAAAACAGGCAATAGAAACGCGAGCCATTTCACGCGGTCGATGTAAACAGAAGCGCAACGCACTGTCAATGCTGATGCGTTTTTACCAACCGGCATGGCGCTGCGTTTTCAAGTTGCGCATCGCTCTGGTGCGAGGAAATTTCTCCTCCGTCAGGGACTATGGATTGAGGACTTACGAATCCCGCCAGGGCAGGAATGCAGCAACGGTAGTATGATCCTCCTTGCCGTAGTTCTCTGGCGGGCTTCTTTTTTGGTAAGCGGCGTCACTCCGCCTGCACCGATCCAGGATTCGCAATGAAACTTCTCAAGATCAAAACAGCGCGCTTTTCCCAGATAATCGAAAACTGCGGTAAGCCGCAGGTCTACACGCTGTGGCAAAAGCCGTCCGCTGACCGCCACCTCCAATCGCAAATCAAAAGAACCCGTTTGATGACAATCCTAAAGAGCGAAAGCGGAACCGATTTCGGGATAGTCGGCTTTAAGGAAAGCACGGAAGCGCGATATCTAATCTTTCCAAAATCGCTAAAGCGCTTTGCGGAAAAGCGCATCATCGGAATCGACTGGGCCCTTGTGCGTGAGTAAAGTGGCGCGAGCCTCTGGCTTGCGAGCCGCCAACGCGCAAGCGCGGACGCTTGCGTTACCCTATCCAGGCGGCCACGCCAGTGCGCGTTTGCCGAGCAAATGCACATGCAGATGCGGCACGCTTTCACCTGCATCAGGACCGCAGTTGATCACGACTCGATAACCACTGGAAAGCTCCAATTTTTTCGCCACGTCGCGCGCAACCAGGAGCAGTTTGCCGAGCAATGCAGCGTCCGCATCGGTCGCGTCCGCAAGACGCGAAACGGCTTTCTTCGGCACGATCAGGACATGCACTGGCGCTTGGGGATCGACGTCGTGAAACGCAATCGCGTCCTCGTCTTCCCAAATGATTTTCGCCGGAATTTGGCGGTCTATAATTTTTTCGAAAATCGTCATGAGCCCTA
>Ga0193714_1000057_pt1 | contig 13108 bp, 10 predicted proteins | sample U2m1metaG_FD_143039 | JGI IMG/M metagenome (GOLD analysis project Ga0193714, IMG submission 143039) | Soil microbial communities from a riparian zone of the East river system, Colorado, United States - U2m1 | ecosystem: Environmental > Terrestrial > Soil > Riparian zone | place: USA: East River... | reverse complement strand
GAGGTACCAAATCGCTGTTTGCCGAGTAGCGGGAGCATACAGCACATAATCGGGCTTACCGTCCGCGTTGAAATCGCCCACTGCTACAAGATCCCAACCGTTAGGAAGACTCGGGCCGAAGGCGCTACTAACAAGGGTCGTTCCAGATAAATACCAGATTGCCGTTTGGTGGCTGGTAAAGTTGAAAAGCAGGTAATCGGGCTTGCCGTCACCATCGAAGTCTGCCACACCCACCACGTTCCAGTTAGCTGGAAGAGTTGGACCAAAGGCGGCGCCGAGAAAAACATTGTTATTTAGATACCAAACCGCTGTTTGGTGTGTAACAGCATTGAATAGCACATAATCTGGCTTGCCATCCTGATTGAAATCATACGCCGCCGGCGCCGCGTTATCGAAAAGACGGACGATGTTATCGCGCAGTTGATTGTTGTAGCTGGTAAAGATTCCTCCCACCAAAATGCGCCCGAATTGTAACGCGATGCTGTCCACCTGGGTTGCGTCACTTGTTAGTGAGCCGACGCACCCGGCTCCTGGATCAAAGGTCGGATCAACTAACCCATTCGTATTCAATCGCGCAACGCGATTACGCCCAAATCCATTTATGCCGGTGAAGAAGCCGCCGACAAGAATACGATCGTCGGGTTCGACCGCAAGCGATTGAACCCAATTGTTGGGCAGAGGATTAAATCCGAAATCGAGCGAGCCGTCTCCGAAAACGCGCGCAATAAAGGTGCGATTGGTCCCCGAGTACTGGGCGAAGCGACCGCCCAGAACGATCTGGCCGTTATCTTGCAATGCCAGCGCGAAAACGTTTCCCCCAGTTCCGACCCCGGAATCGAATGAAGGATCGAGCGCGCCATTTCCAAGTACCCGCGCCACTCCCCCGCGGGCAAAACCATTGTAGCCGATAAAGGTGCCGCCAATGATAATACGACCATCCGGTTGAATGACGATTGCGTTGACGTCGCCGTTCGGTCCGTTGCCGGGATCAAAACTCAGGTCGACGCTGCCGTTAGTGTTAAGCCGGGCGAGATTGAACCGCTGCGTCAGATCGACCTGGGAAAATTGCCCGCCCACAATGATGCGGCCATCGGATTGCAACGCGAGCGCGAGGGCAGCATTATTGATCCCGTTCCCGAGACCGAAGGTTTGATCGACACTGCCATTAGCGTTCAGGCGGCAAACACGATTGTGGGTGAACCCATTGAAGCTGGTGAAACGGCCCGCCACTACAATGCGGCCATCAGGTTGAAGAACGGCAGCGGTAATTTCCCCATCCGCGCCCGTGCCAGGATTGAAGGTGGTGTCGAGCGAGCCATTAGAGTTGAAGCGTGCGATCCGATTGCGCGCGACATTGTTGGCGAAAGTAAAACGGCCGGCAGCGATCACTTTGCCGTCAGGCTGGGGAATGACGACGTTTACCGCGTCGCTTGTCCCAGGCGCGGGGACGAAAGTGGTGTCGAGCTGCCCGGGCGTGGGCGTCGGAGTGGGCGTAGGCGTGGGAGCTGCGGCACCTACGGTGCTAACGGCTGCGCTCATGACGAGAACGAATACAAGGAAAACGCGACGAAACGGCGAGCGATGCACGAGAGGAAGCATAGCATTAGCTCCCGATAAAACAGTTTCCCCAATCTGCTAACACATGTTTGCGCTACCAACCACCTGTCGCCTGCGCCAGCGCCTCTACTTTATCAACATCTCAATTAAGGCAATACAAAGGATAGGTTAGAAAAAACTTGTCGGTTCAAACTAAAACCGCCCCGCTTCAGGTTGGACAGCCCGTGACTCTCCAAATCTCATGTCCGCTCGGCAAGGTGCCGAGAGATTACTTGCCGCCGAAAAATTTACGGAATGATTGAAAAAGTTTCGGGATCGCTTTCGGAATGGACTCGATACGCTGCGCAAACTCCGTCGCGTCTCCGCCATGGACGGGGCAGGCCTGCGTCGGCATTTTATCAGCAGGCAAAACGATTTCGTAAGCGGTACCCGACATTTGGCACCCGGTCGTGGCCAGCGCGTTGGACGTCGCGCAAACGGTTACGCGCGCCATCGGCATCGTCGGCTCGAGCGCTTTAGCCGGGTAACGCGCGGCCGATTTATTCATTACCTGCACCCAGACCGGCAAGGCCAGGGCCGCGCCGTAGCCACGGGAAATGATCGTAGTTGGTTGATCGAACCCAACCCAGACCCCACAAGTCAACGCGCTGGTATAGCCGAGGAACCATGCGTCCTTATAATCGTTAGTCGTTCCGGTTTTGCCCGCGGCCGCAAGCTTGAACCCAAGTGAACGTGCACTGGCCGCCGTCCCATGCGTCAGCACTTCTTCCATCAGCTCCGAAGTCATCCAGGCCGCGCTTGGATCAAGCGCTGCGGCGGAAAGATGAGCGGCTCGATAAATCGGCTGATGATTCTGATCATCAATGCGCTCGACGATATAACTTTGTTTGCGAACCCCGGCGTTTGGAAAAGCGCTATAGGCGGTAGTCAAATCCTTTAAATTCGTTTCAAAGGATCCGATATAGATGGCGGGGCCGTGCGGGGCCTTGTCGCTCAGGTTTAACGTAGTTGCGATCTTTTGCACCTGATCGAGTCCGGCGAATTGCCCCACGCGGACGCTCATGGTGTTGCGCGAATGAATAAGGCCGTAGGAGGCGGGTTGAATCCCGCCATAGGTGCCGTCGGAATTTCCCGGCGCCCAATTGCCCGCGCCCTCGATTTCGCCGGGTTGGATGGGGCCGTCGCTGATCGCCGCGCCCGGGAGCAGGCCATTAGTAAAGGCGAGAGTATAGACAAACGGTTTGAACGATGAGCCGATTTGCCGATTGGCCGGCGGAAGCGCGCGATTGAATTTGCTTTGAGAGTAGTCCCGGCCGCCGACAAGGGCACGAATGCCACCACTGGCATTATCAATCACCACCACTGCTCCTTCTAAATATGGCATCGAGCTATCTTCGCCCTCTTCCGGCAGGTGATAGTTCGCCTTTACTGGATGATGAAAATTCGATTGGTGCTCAATTCTCGTCAGGGTCGATTCCAATGCCTGCGTGGCAACGTTCTGCACTGCCGGGTCCAGCGTAGTGTAAATGTAGAGGCCGCCCTGATCGATCTGGTCCTGCGTCAGCAACACATTCAAATCGCGCTGCACCGCATCCATCGCGTAATTTTCCTGGATCATGGGCATCTTTTTCGGATGGGGATTGATGTGCGACGATTTCGCCTGTTGCGCCTGAGCGATCGAAATCTTTTTCAATTCCACCATTCGATTGAGCACGGCGTCGCGCTGAAGCGCTGCGCCATCAGGATTGCGCAGAGGCGAAAACCGATTAGGACTCCGAATCAAACCCGCCAGCACAGCGGCTTCGGACAGATTTAACTTCGAGGCGCTCTTTCCGAAGTAGGCTTGGGATGCGGTCTCCACTCCGTAACAGCCGGCACCAAAGTAAATGCGATTGATATAAAGCTCGAGAATTTGCTGCTTGGTGAACTCGTGCTCGATCCGCAACGCCACCATCGCTTCGAGCAACTTCCGATTGATCGTGCGTCCGCCGAGCGGAAGCGAATTGCGTGCAAGCTGCTGCGTAATGCTGCTCGCGCCTTCCCTGGCTGAGCCGCTCAACAAATCGCGGGCAAGCGCGCGGCCGACCCCATAGAAATCGATTCCGTTGTGCTGAAAAAAGCGGGTGTCTTCTCGCGCCAGCAGCGCATCAATGAATGCGGGCGCTACTTCATTCAAAGAAACAATGAGCCGGTTCGATCCCGCCAGTCTGCTATAAATCTTTCCGTCAACATCGAGAACGGTATTACGTTCCGGCATTTCCCCGACCTTCTTCATGTCGAAGGTGTGCGCCCAGGCAGAGTAGAAGATCAAAACGCCAAGCGCACCGCCGCCAACGAGGGTAACGAGAGAAATCTTCCAGCCCCATCGCCAGAGCCGGCTCGATTTCCTCTTGCCGTTGCCGGAGGATTTTCTCTTGAAAAGTTTCATCGCAAGAACTTTGACAATTTAGCAATAGATTTCGCGGATAAAACCTCAATCACAGGTCATCCCGAGCGCAGTCGAGGGATCTCGCCGCGAAACCCGTTAGCTAACTTCCACGGGATCCCTCGACCGCGCTCGGGATGACCGCGAGGGCGGGCACAGCCGCTCTATTCCCGGCTAAAAATTCACCTGGACGTTGCTCTCGTGTTGCTCCGTCGCGCAGGGCGCATTGAGAGGAACATCGGGGACCGTCTCGCTCGGCTTTACCAATTCGTTTTCGATTAGATACTGCTCGACTTCTTCGCCGCTGACATCGGCCAGCATTTTTTCGTTGATTTCGACGCAGGGCGAAAGCGGCTGACCGCTTTTCGTCTCCATTTCCCAGCGAAAAGCCGGGTTAGCGATGATGTCCTTTTCTATGTAGGGCAAATTGTATTTATTAAGAACTGCCCGAACTCCGGCGCTCCAGCCGCAATACGTTTTGACGTAGGCAGTGATCTGAGGTTTTTCCATGGTATGAGAAGCTAGCACGTGCACTGAGCTGGCTCAATCTCGCAAACCGTAATCCGGACGCATTTAACCGCGTTGAAAAGTCCACAAATCTTGCATGAGGCGGACACGCCCTCAAAGATTGGGCGCAGGTTCGATTTAAAACTCAAAGGAGGCCGGGACCCCGACGTTTTCCCGCTAGCCCGTTCAGGGTCCCGGCACATCCTTATTCACGCCATCTGCTTCCCACCATCAAATCTTTTGTTGCACCGGCTTCAGCCAGGCGTGCAGTTTTTGCAGTCCGAGTTCGAGACGCGTCTTCACCGTTCCGAGCGGGTTTCTGGTGCTGGCTGCGATCTCGCGATGACTCATTCCCTTAAAAAACGAAAGCTCCAGTGCCTGGCGCTGAAACTCCGGCAACGCCGACATCTGCTCCCGCAGATAACGACGTAGATCAGCCCGTTCCATTTCCTCGTCGCCATCCACCGTCGTGCTCGCACCTCCGGGCAGTTCATTTATCTGCTCCTCATAGCGATCCTTTACTCGGATATAGGCTTGCCGCCGGCGCAGCCGATCAATCGCCCTTCGCCGCGTAATAGTCGTTAGCCAGCCCAGCGGCTTGCCGACCCTGGGGGCATAGTTTTGCGCCTGCTTCCAGATCTGCAATAACGTCTCCTGCAAGACGTCCTCCGCTTCGGCTTGCTCGTGGATCACACTTTCAATGATCGAACGCAGGGTTTCGCCATGCCGTTGATACAATGCTTCGAGGGCATTTTCGTCCCGATCTGTTATCGCACCCATCAGGGCCTCATCTGTGGCCGCGCTAAAACTTCTACTGTCTTGAGTTGGTTCGATCATATCTGTTGGCACTGGGGGGAGGATGGGGTTGACTCCGATCCATCGTTTGAGCTCAGCGCTCGCCACCAATTTTCCGAGTTGGTATGGGACAGATGATGCTTCTCCGGATAGACCCATTGATGAACTCTTGAGGGACAGTCTTTGGTGGGACAATTCAGTTTAAATTCCTCGCCACTCTGCGAAATCTCTACCTCGCGACCGGAAAAGGTTCCGCCGCACACGGCGCACACGCGCTGGTCATCGAGTGAGCGCCATTCACGAAAATGGTCATGACCGCGCAGAATATTTAATCGATCATCCATGTGCTGTCGGGGCCAATTCATCGTGCCTCCATGTTCGAACAGCGTTTAGTCGCCGACAATCGGACTGGATGACGATTGCGAGGTCAGGAAAATCCTGATCCACTAAGTGAAACACTTTCTTTCTGTCGGGCGCTTGGAGCGCGAGGGGGCATCCAATATTTTTGCGCGGCGCGTTACCTGATTGGATGAGCAGGCAACAATTGGTGCGCAGTATCCGACACTCCGATCCGTGGATGAACGATCGAATGGAGCGCTATTGCACTCTCCACCCGCGCAGCGCGAGCGCGGTCCGTCGACCGCAACTGAGCCGCCGTCGAGGCACGTTCATCGTTTTCCTCGGACGCGGCCTTGAAAATGGAATTGTTGGTATCGGCAACACAGTCGAAAACGCTCTTCGGGCGTTCGATCTGCAATATCTGCGCGCATTGGAACCGCAACCGAATGACGTCGAAGTGTTCCGGAGAAAATCCTGAAACGATCGTTTCGAGCCGCAGGTCGTAATTTCCATATTCTTTGAATACCTTGGGATTCTCGTTCGTCTGACACTGTTAAAGCCCGCGTCTTTCAGACCGAGGCGTCAATCCGGCAAACGCCGATCATAGTTACCCCGTAAGACGGATAACGGATTGGTGGTGCCTGAGATTCGATCGGTTGGGCGTAGGCAATTTAGGAATGAGAAAGGGAAATATGAAGAAAGTTATATTAAGCATGGCGTTGGCGTTGGCAGCCCCGTTGGCCTGGGCGCAGGTATCACAAACAACTACCACCACGACTACGACCGAGGGAACTGGAACAATTACTGAGTTCACTCCCGGCAGCACGATTGTACTGAAAGAGACAGCGGGTCCAAAACATTACCGCTTTGGAAAAAAGGTCGTTTACGTGACCAAGAGCGGCAAAGAGCTCGATGAAGCAACCGTTCGCACCAGAGTAAAAGTCGGGGTGCCAGTGAGTGTTCATTACGCCGGTGAAGGCGACAGCATGCTGGTTGATCGAGTTGTCCTCGACGAAGATTAATTTGTAATCTTCTAACTAAACGCGTCTTTCCGTTCCGCAGTTGGCTGGAACGGGAGGCGCGTTTTTCTTTCCACCTCCGCGAAAGGTCGCCCATTTACGCCATGTTCTTCTTATTGTGACGCGCAGTGTGTGCTCTTTACATGGCGAGGAGCGAACAAGAGCCCGCTAAGCCGCGCGCGATCCCCAGCGGAAATACGCCCCAATCGGACATTGTACGGCGAGACCTCGTGAAGTGACCTTCGGACTGCGTGATTTAACATTTGTGGTAATGTTTCCGGCAAAAGGAATTATCTTCCATGAAGCCCGCAGCCCGGAGATCAAAACGCAGATTAAAGCGCGGCCAGCGCAGACCTCGGACATCGGCTGGGCAAGTCGCCCGCGAAGTAATTCGGGCGGACATGAAGAAAATGAAGGGAAGGACCCGTGGGGTCGAAGATTTCTTAGGTAACGGGGCGGTAAGAAAGAATGGCGCGATCGGGCAGTCGGCTAGTGCGCCCGTCTTCAAGCATCCTAAGACGGATTTGGAAGCGGCCATACAACGTTATGTCGATCTTTTCGATTTTGCGCCAATCAGCTATGTTAGTGTCGACCGCGTCGGTCGCATTGAAGAGATTAACGTCGCCGCGGCGCGACTCCTCGACGTCTCGCGCGATCGACTAATCGGCAGGCCGTTTGCGCTCTACGTCACGAAAGAAGACTCTGCGCTTTTTTTAAATCATCTTCTCCGCTGCCGCTCATCGGAAAGCCGGGTCGAAACAGAACTGCACCTAAAAAGACGAAATGGCGAACCCATCCTCGCCCATTTGGCCAGTTCCCCCATCACTTCGTCGATGCGCGACGGTGCGTTGCTTTATCAAACCGCGATTATCGATCTTACCGAACGGAAGCAGGCAGACGAAGCGATCCGCCGGTCGGAGAAGCGTTATCGCACTCTGTTCGATCTGGTACCGGTCGCCGTTTATACCTGCGATGCCAAAGGCGTGATTCAAGAGTACAACCAGCACGCCGTGGAGTTGTGGGGACGCGAACCGAAAAGGAATGACCCAAGCGAGAAGTTTTGCGGTTCATTCAAGCTTTTCTATCCGGATGGCCGGCCGATGCCGCACCACAAGTGCCCAATGGCGCGAGCCCTGCGTGGGGAAAAATTAACCGCGACTGATTTGGAAATATTAGTGGAGCAATCGAGCGGCGCCCGCCGAAATGTTCTTGTTAGCCCGACGGCGTTGAGAGGCGGGCAGGGAAAAATAATCGGAGCGATTAACTGCCTGCACGACATGACCGTGCGCAAACGCACGGAAAACGCATTGCGCGAATCGGAGGAACGTTCTCGCGCGGTCATTCACCAAAGCACCGCCGGAATAGCCGGCACGGATTTAGCAGGTCACATCATTTTCGCGAACGAGAAATTCTGTTCAATGCTGGGCTACAAAGAGCGTGAGCTCGTCGGGAAAACCATTTTCGAGATCACACATCCGGGGGACATCGCAGAGAGCCGGCGACTTTTTCACCGGATCGTCAGGAAAGCCGAACCGTACCAACTGGAGAAACGTTATCGTCGTAAGGATGGCTCTTTCCTGTGGGTCAGTGTGAGCGCATCGCCATTACGCGACGCCGACGGTAAAACCCACTCGGCGGTCTCGGTTATTGTGGACATCACTGACCAAAAAAAAGCTCAAGCCATCCTGGAAGACCGCGCCCGCGGGCTGGAAGGCGAAATCCTTGCCATCAGTGACCGCGAACAACGCCGCCTCGGCCAGGAATTGCACGACAGCCTGTGCCAGCATCTTACCGCCATCGCGTTCATGGCGCGCTCGGTCGCACTGCGGCTCAAAAAGCATCGAGTCATCGAAGTGGAGCACATTGATAGAATCGCCGAGCTAATTAATGACGGGGTGACCGAAGCACGCACCATTGCCCGAGGCTTGCATCCGGTGGAAATGGAACCGCGCGGGTTGGCTACCGCGTTGGCAGCATTGGTCAAGCAGCGGCATTGGCCTGTGCCTTGCCGGCTGGAGGCGGACGAAGAAATCTCCGTTCAGGACTCAACCGTCGCCCTGCATCTTTACCGGATCGCACGCGAAGCCGTAATTAATGCGAACAAACATGCCCGCGCGCGCGAAATTATTGTACAGATGAGACGGTCGGGGAAAGGAATCGAGCTGAGTGTGATCGACGACGGCGTCGGAATTCCACCCGATTCCCCCGCTGGATCGGGGATGGGCTTTCATATTATGGAATACCGCGCCCGTTCCATTGGCACGCGGCTGGAGATCAAGCAAGTAAAGCCGCATGGAACACGCCTCTCTTGTTATGTACGGAAATGAAATCGACAGCGCGCGCCGGGAGATTAGGGAAACGCAAAGCGCGCAAAGGCTCTATCCCCGCCGCCGCGCCTGCATCCGAGCCCATCCCCCCGGATTCATTTTCCAGGGGTGTTGTCGATAATCCGAAATCGGATTTGCCCCAAGCGATCCCCATTCTGATCGTCGATGATCATCCTCTTTTTCGTCACGGACTTGCTCAGTTGATCAACTCTGATGACGGTTACTCCATTTGCGGCGAAGCGAGTAGCGCGCCCGAGGCGATGGCACTGGTGCGTAAATTGCGGCCTAAACTGGCGATCGTCGATCTTGGCTTGAAAGGACCAAGCGGAATCGAGTTAACCAAATCGCTGCGGGTGGAATTTCCCAAAATGCCGATTCTGGTCCTGTCGATGCACGACGAGCCGACTTACGCAGTGCGTTCCCTTCGCGCCGGCGCCAACGGTTACGTCACCAAGCAGGATGCGCTGGGCAGCGTTCTCATTGCCCTGCGCGAAGTACTCGACGGCCGCGTCTATCTCAGCCCCTCAATGGCCAGTGAAGTGATTTCCAATGTTGTTCTAACGAAACGAGAACCGGGGACAGATCCAACGGACGACTTAACTGATCGCGAGCTGGAAGTTCTCGAGCGCATAGGTAAAGGCGAAGAAGTAAAAGCGATTGCCAAAACATTGCACCTCAGCCCAAAAACAGTTGAAACGCATCGCTCTCACATCAAAGAGAAGCTAAGGCTCGAAAACGCGCGCCAGGTTGCCCGTTACGCTGTTCAGTGGGTCAGCGCCCGCGGCATCTGACGCTTTTTTTCAGCGCGCCGATGGTGCTCGCGCGTCATCTCGGAGCGCGAAGAAGGCTTGTCATCCCGAGCGCAAGCGAGGGATGACGGACGGTGCGCGTTTGAGCGATTCGATTTGCGCCGCCAGTTTGGTCATTCCATTACTCCAACACTCCGCGCATTCTCCGCTACCCCTACGCCGCTGCTGTTACCTGCTGAATTGTCTCCTGCAATTTTTGCACGTCGATCGGTTTGGTCAGATGCGCGGAAAAACCAGCGCGACTGCTGCGCTCCAAGTCTTCCTCCATTCCATAACCGCTGATCGCTATGCCCTTGGCGTCGCTGATCTTCGCCAGCTCGCGCATTACCTGAAAGCCATTGCCATCCGGAAGACCAAGATCGCTAACGAGAAGATCGAGTGGAGTTGTGCGCAATACCTCCAGAGCCTGCCGCACAGTGGACGCGGTAACTACCTCGTGCCCGTTGTGTTTTAGCAACTTGCTCATGACTGTCGCCGTATTGTCGTGGTCTTCGACGATCAGAATATTCAATTTCCGCGACGAAACAGCGGCAGGTTTGCGCTGGACTGGAGCGATGACACTTAGAGCGGGAATCGTTTTCAATTCGACGGTAAAGACCGCGCCCTGTCCGCTCGGTTTGTTTGCGGCCTTGATTCTTCCCTGATGCATTTCCAAGACGGCCTTGCAGATCGCCAGGCCCAGGCCGAGACCTTCGCCGCTCCTGGTCCCCTGCTCAAAAGCGGTAAACAATTTCGGCATCAGCGCCGCGTCGATTCCACGGCCGCTGTCGCTAATTTCAAAAATCACACGGTCCCGCGCCCCATCATACGAACGGACCACGACCTCACCATTTTCGGGCGTGAATTTGTAAGCGTTCTTCAACAGGTTCCAAAAAACCTGCTCCATCCGCGTAGGGTCGGCCATGATCTGATGATTGCTGGCCGTCAGATCAACCGAGAGCCGCAAATTTTTCGCGAACAACTGGCTCCGGACAATTTCCAGAGCATGATTGAGCAATGCATCCGCACGACATGGCTGAAGATTGATCTGAAGTTTGCCTCGAGCGATTCGGGTGAGATCCAGCAGATCATCGATCAATCGCGCCTCCATTTCGATATTGCGGCAAATCATCTTCAAACCGTCCTGCAATTCAGGATCGAGATTTTTGTCTTCGGATGCCGAGCAAGCCCACATCAAGACCGGGTTTAACGGTGTCCGCAGCTCGTGGCTGAGTGCGGCTAAGAAGCGGTCTTTTGCCTGGCTGGCCATCACAGCCGCTTCTTTCTGCCGGCGAAGCTCTTCTTCCGTCCGTTCGCGCTCAAGATAAAGGCCAACTTGAATTCCCAAAGCACCAGCAAGCCGCATAAGGTCGTCGTCCGGCGGCGCTACCTCGTCGCTGTAGAGCTCAATTACGCCGTTGATGCCGGTCGAACCGATTAACGGAAAAACAAAGGCGGCCTGCAATCCACTCATCCGCGCGAAAAGGGCTCGCGGGAAGTTGGTCTCCGCTTCGAGATTAGGTAACCAGGTGGGGACACGTGAAACGAAAACGCGCCCCGGCAAACCCTCGCCGCTGGAGAAGACGCGACGCCTGGTTTCGGATTCGAATTCGTCGATATCGCGCTCAGGTAGTCCCCAGGTGGAATGGCAAACAAGCTTTCCATTTTTATCAAGGACCCAGAGAGCGGCAAAAAGCCACCGGCCGCTCCGCGCGATGGTGCTGAGAATTTTCGGACCGAGTTCGATCAGCGGCGCCTGGCCAGAGATGAGAGTGGCGATGGCATACTGCGCGGCGCGACGGGCTTCACTTCGCACTTTCGCACACGTTCGCTAATATCGCGCACATAGGCGGTAAAGACCGCTTTCCCGTTCACTTCGTACGGGGTAATGGCCAGCTCGACGTCGAGCTTGGAACCGTCCGCGCGCAAAGCGGGAACTTCGATGCGCCGGCCGAGTAACGGGCCGTCGCCCGAAGCGCGAAATTGAGCCATTCCGGCGCGATGTCTGGCCCGCAATTCTGGCGGAATGATCAATTCCGCCATTTCCTGGCCCACCGCTTGCGCGCGCGAATAACCAAACAGGCGCTCGGCTGCGATGTTCCATTCCTGGATGCAACCGTCATCGTCAATGACAACAATGCAATCGAGCGCCGAATCGAGGATTGACTGGCTATTTTGTTCGCTGGTGGCAAGCTCGTTTTGCTTTTCACCCGCGAACTGCCGCGTCGATTCTACCAGGAGATCGCTAAAAAGCTGGTGAATCGTAGCCTCGGCTTTGGCTCGCATCGAAGAATCGAATTCAGGTCGTTCTCGGGCAAAAGTGTTCAGGCAATCAACGGAGATTACATGCCGGATCTGCCCAAGTCCGCGAACAATTTCGTCGAGGGCGTACCCAGGTTCCCAACGATGCTTCGGCTGCGTATCCGCGATGAGCGTTTTCTCGTTTCGACGCGTTTTGCCTTCTTTTTTGAGACGTTTGCCCAAGGTCTGGCAAAGAGTCGGCAGATAATTGGCCAACTGTTGGCGAGTGTTGTTCCCGGAAAACCCCAGTTCAGGCTGCCCTCCGGTGGTTTCATTCCATCGATCGGCGATCCATTCCGTACGATCGGAGACAAAACGGCCAAATTCCGATAATGGATTCACGTTGGGACAGAATGGTTCGATCTAAGACTCGTCGAGCAGTTACCATGCTATTTTCCCGGCAAAACGCGGAATGACCGGAAGGCGCGGCATGCATTTTCTTAATCGAGTCTTCCACGGTGCCCGGTCCGCGATCGCGATGCCTTTTTCGCCTAAAGACTTCCGAAATGCTTCGTAATCAACGATTGAGCAGCACTCTCCCCCAACGCGTCCGATCCTGCTTTACTCTGCAACAACTTTAATAACAACGATCGTGCTTCCTTTTTGTCTCCCTCGGAAACGCCGATTTGCTCGATCGCGAGGATGACTTGTTCAAACGCATCCTTTAACGCCCGCGCTTCTGCCCCAGGTATCCTTATTTCTTGTGGATCGCCAACCGTGGCCCGCCGCTCATCGAAAGTAATTCGAATTGGCGACGCTACACTGCTGTTCAGAACGTGCGTTCCGAGTTCGTTGATTCGGGCAAAGCCTCCCAGCAACCCCATCCCGCTTTTATCTTCGATCGGCTTCCAATCGATCAGACCGTACTCGGCCAGTTGAGCGAGCGCCTGAAGCCAGTCGCGATTGTTTATTCCTTCAGGCGCCGGCACTGCGCGCTCCGCCGCGCCGAAGGGAAGAAAACCTTCGCCGCGCCGTTCGTGCAACAGCTGCAAGACGCGTCCTCGCACTACGGAATCTTTCATGAGGATGAATATGGATACGGCTTGAAGT
>Ga0193714_1000050_pt1:5000-13720 | contig 13720 bp, 9 predicted proteins | sample U2m1metaG_FD_143039 | JGI IMG/M metagenome (GOLD analysis project Ga0193714, IMG submission 143039) | Soil microbial communities from a riparian zone of the East river system, Colorado, United States - U2m1 | ecosystem: Environmental > Terrestrial > Soil > Riparian zone | place: USA... | reverse complement strand
AGGTGGACAGCCCGGCAAATAGACATCCACAGGAATTAGCTTATCCACGCCCCGAACAGTACTATAAGAATCGGTACTGAACATACCTCCTGTAATTGTACAGGCTCCCATAGCAATAACATATTTTGGTTCGGGCATTTGTTCATATAATCGAACTAAAGAAGGAGCCATTTTCATAGTTATGGTGCCCGCTGTTAAAATGAGGTCTGCCTGCCTAGGACTCGAGCGTGGTACCAGTCCATAACGATCGAAGTCAAATCGCGATCCGATTAATGAAGCAAATTCAATGAAGCAACAACTAGTACCATAGAGAAGCGGCCATAAACTGGATAGTCTTGACCAATTTGAAAGATCATTTAATGTAGTAGAAATAACTGAATTTTTGGTTTTTTGATCAAGTAAGGGAAACTCAATGGAATTCATAACTGTCTCAATGTTTTGTTTAATTGTCTAAATATTCAAGAATTAAGACCATTCTAATGCTCCCTTTCGCCATGCATAAACTAAACCAACAATTAGGATAAGCACGAAGATGAAAGCTTCTATAAATACGGATACCCCCAATACATCAAAACTCATTGCCCATGGGTAAAGAAAGACTGTTTCAACATCAAAAACAACAAAAACTAGAGCAAACATATAATAACGGATTTGAAATTGTAACCAAGCATCGCCCATCGGTTCTATTCCCGATTCATAACTAGAAAGTTTTTCTGGCCCTTTCCTAATTGGAGCTAAAATTCCAGAAATTAGAAATGCCAAAATAGGAATAAAGATCGATATTATTAGAAATGTCCAAAAAATATCATATTCATAAAGCAAAAACATAAATGTACTCCTATGAATGTGGAAAATATACTGGATTCATATTAATTCTTAGTCGATTTGAATTGAAATTTCAAAATTATTAGATTCATTAATCTAAATAGAAATGCTTTGTATTTTATTAAGTTTACATTATTTCTAATAAAATTGAGATTAGTATCTGAGTATACTAATACTAATATTAGTCTATCATTAATCTATTCGAATAGAAATTAATTGATTCATTCTTTCGATTACAAAAAGTATTTCAACTATATTTATACTACTAGTATTACTAGTATGGAGTATTTAGTATTCAATATAGTACTAATCTAGTAAATATATTATTATTACAAATATATTTGTAATGACAGATATGAGATAATAAATAGAAATCTCAGCAGTATCGGTAGTAATATTAGGGCTATACGGACTCGAACCGTAGACCTTCTCGGTAAAACAGATCAAACTATTATTATCAAAATGATTTGAATTGTTTTAAAGACCCAACGTGCATTTTTTTTTGCATTGGGCTTTTTCATTAACTGATAGAAATATCAATTAGTCTACCATCTTTTTTCTTTACACAAAGAAAAAGGAAATGACTCCCTGTGCTCTGATTTCTTATTTAGATCAAAAAAATCTAAGAGCACTACCAAAGTTTTTCAAAGAAGAAGGTTATCCTGACGTAGGTCTGCTTCTGGCCTGGATCAACTTAAGTTAAATGGACTCTCTATCAACCTACTTCAATAAAAATATCAAATAGGAAATGAAACTTCATACACCTTAAAGTTCATAAGATAGGAAGAAAAGAGAATTTTTTTGAGGTCCCTAGACTCATTGCCTAGCATTGAATAGATTTCAGTATTCACCTTATCAATATCTCAAATCCATTATGGATTCCATTTGACGTCTAAATCCTTTGTCAGGCTATTGTTCTCTTATTTTGTTCCTGGAGTAAGACATCGATTTATCAATTAAGATCAACTCTTTTAATTACATGATGGACTCCTATGAAAAAACATTGGCGCATGTGTAAACGAGGTGCTCTACCTAACTGAGCTATAGCCCTTGTGCTTTTGATACATATTTGATCATATTCGATAAATCAATTCTTGTCAAGAGAAATATTACATTACATGATCCAATCTCTTTGATTTAGATTGCGTTTGTATTGTTTATTAAGTAATATAACATTTAGAATCCATTGATCTGATAGACAGCTACTTTTTTTATTTAGGATGATAAATGACCTACTTAACTCAGTGGTTAGAGTATTGCTTTCATACGGCAGGAGTCATTGGTTCAAATCCAATAGTAGGTAAGGTATTGGTAGAACTTAGTAGATACCATTGATTCCAGTATCTAATAAGTTTTTCTACTCACCATTTTTTTTTATTGTAATTTTCTATCTTTTTTCTATTTTTTGGCTGCACCAACTTGTTACGAGATCCTCTTGATAGTCTCTCCGATAGCCTCTACTCGTGTCTTAGCTCGCCGGAGAGCTAGATTTGCTTCAATTGTTTGTCTCTTGCCTTCAGCCTTATTTAAGTTAGCTTCTGCTATTTTAAGAGTTTGTTGTGCTTCTTGTGGATTAATGTCACTAGCCCTTTCTGCATCAGTTACTAAAATAGTGATCTCATTATTGCCGATTCTAGCAAAACCGCCCATCAGAGCCATCGTTAACCATCGGTCCTTAAGGCGTATTCTCAAAATACCTATATCTAAAGCTGTGGCAATAGGCGCATGATTTTTTAATACCCCAATTTGTCCACTATTAGTAGATAAAATAATTTCTTTCACTTCTGAATCCCAAACAATTCGATTGGGGGTCAGTACACAAAGATTGAAAGTCATTTCTTGAATTTGTTCTCCATTTCTAAGTTAAGTTCGTAGCCTTCGCAGTAGCTTCATCGATATTACCCACCAAATAAAAGGCTTGTTCAGGAAGACTATCTAATTCTCCAGAAAGAATCAATTGAAATCCTCGAATTGTTTCTGCTAGACCAACATATTTCCCTGGGGAACCAGTAAATACTTCTGCTACGAAAAAAGGTTGTGATAAGAAACGTTCAATTTTTCGTGCTCTTGCTACGGTTAAGCGATCCTCTTCGGATACTTCGTCCAACCCAAGAATAGCTATCATGTCCTGAAGTTCTTTGTAACGCTGTAACGTTTGTTTAACTCTTTGCGCAGTTTCATAATGTTCTTCACCGACGATCCGAGGTTGGAGCATGGTTGACGTTGAATCTAAAGGATCTACTGCTGGATAGATACCTTTGGCAGCTAATCCTCTTGATAGTACAGTAGTTGCATCCAAATGTGCAAATGTCGTGGCAGGAGCAGGATCGGTCAAATCGTCTGCAGGTACATAAACTGCTTGAATAGAAGTTATAGACCCTTCTTTGGTAGAAGTAATTCTTTCTTGTAAAGTACCCATTTCAGTACCCAGGGTGGGTTGATAACCCACAGCGGAAGGCATTCGGCCCAATAAGGCGGATACTTCGGATCCGGCTTGGACAAAACGGAAGATATTGTCGATAAATAGAAGGACGTCCTGCTCATTGACATCTCGGAAATATTCTGCCATAGTTAGGGCAGTTAAACCAACTCTCATACGAGCTCCGGGGGGTTCATTCATTTGACCGTAGACTAGAGCTACTTTTGATTCCGCAATATTTTTTTCATTAATTACTCCGGATTCTTTCATTTCCATATAAAGATCATTTCCCTCACGAGTACGCTCACCTACTCCGCCAAATACGGATACACCTCCATGAGCTTTGGCAATGTTATTGATCAATTCCATAATGAGTACTGTTTTACCTACTCCAGCTCCACCGAAAAGTCCTATTTTTCCGCCACGGCGATAAGGAGCTAAAAGATCGACTACTTTAATTCCTGTTTCAAAAATGGATAATTGTGTATCTAACTGTATAAAGGCAGGCGCAGATCGATGAATAGGAGATGTTGTGCGAGTATCTACAGGACCCAAATTATCTATAGGTTCTCCAAGCACGTTGAAAATTCGACCTAGGGTTGCTCCGCCGACTGGAACACTTAGAGCAGCTCCTGTGTCAATCACTTCCATTCCTCTCTTTAGACCATCTGTAGCACTCATAGCTACAGCTCTAATTCGCTTATTTCCTAATAATTGCTGTACTTCACAAGTTACGTGAATTTGTTGGCCAACCGTATCTCGACCTTGAACTATCAGAGCGTTGTAAATATAAGGCATCTTCCCTGGTGGAAAAACTACATCGAGTACCGGACCGATTATTTGCGTGATACGCCCCATATTTTTGTTTTCAAGTGCAGAAACCTCAGTATCAGAAGGGGGAGGAGTTATTGTCATATTGAAAAATATCCTTTTTTTTTTTGAAAAAAAAAAAAATTCAAATTAAGAAAAAAATGTTCGATAACAAAGCAAGTTGATTGGTTCATTTTTTGAATATTTAATAACAAATGTATTAATTAATATTTAATAAAATAGTTAATAATAAATGTTATTTAATAATCGATTTTCTTGGTACCATCCAATCAATTGTTTTCAAATTTCAATAATTGAATTTTCAAGGTCAACCCAGTCATCCAGATTCTAGACAATACTTTCTATATTATCTATGGAATTCGAACCTGAACTTTGTTTATGATTCCGTTTTTCTATCTCATTGGTCCTTATTTTTTATTTCCTCAGCATAGGATTTATACTTAGCATATCATTTTTACCGATTTTTCTTTTTATTGGGCAAATTCTGCCGATTTTGACATCCAGGATTTACATATACAACATATATCACTGTCAAGGTCAAGAGTATATTTTTTATTATTTAGATTAGAAAATTATATTCCACAATTCAAAAAAAAAAATAAGAGACTCGAAAAAAACGGTTGGGTTGCGCCATACATATGAAAGAGTATAGAATAATGATGTATTTGCCAAATCAAATATCATGGTAAAATTTAACAATGACCCATTCGGATTAATTGATAATATTAGTTGATGGATCATTTGTAAAAAGGTTTTATTAACTCCTAAGTTATGTCGAGTAGACCTTGTTGTTGCTAGAATTCAATTCTTAATTCATGCGTTGTAGGGGGGGGGGGGATTTATGTCACCACAAACAGAAACTAAAGCAAAGGTTGGGTTCAAAGCTGGTGTTAAAGATTATAAATTGACTTATTATACTCCTGACTATCAAACCAAAGATACTGATATCTTGGCAGCATTCCGAGTAACTCCTCAACCTGGAGTTCCGCCTGAAGAAGCAGGTGCAGCGGTAGCTGCAGAATCTTCCACTGGTACATGGACAACTGTGTGGACCGATGGACTTACCAGCCTTGATCGTTATAAAGGACGCTGCTATGAGATCGAGCCTGTTCCTGGAGAAGAGAATCAATTTATTGCTTATGTAGCTTATCCCTTAGACCTTTTTGAAGAAGGTTCTGTTACTAACATGTTTACCTCCATTGTAGGTAATGTATTTGGGTTCAAGGCCTTGCGCGCTCTACGTCTGGAAGATTTGCGAATCCCTAATGCTTATGTTAAAACTTTCCAAGGTCCTCCTCACGGAATCCAAGTTGAGAGAGATAAATTGAACAAGTATGGACGTCCCCTATTGGGATGTACTATTAAACCAAAATTGGGTTTATCCGCTAAGAATTATGGTAGAGCAGTTTATGAATGTCTCCGCGGGGGACTTGATTTTACCAAAGATGATGAAAATGTGAACTCCCAACCATTTATGCGTTGGAGAGACCGTTTCTTATTTTGTGCCGAAGCAATTTATAAATCACAGGCCGAAACAGGGGAAATCAAAGGACATTATTTGAATGCTACTGCGGGTACATGTGAAGAAATGCTAAAAAGAGCTGTATTTGCTAGAGAATTGGGCGTTCCTATCGTAATGCATGACTACTTAACAGGTGGATTCACTGCAAATACTACCCTGGCTCACTATTGCCGCGATAATGGTCTACTTCTTCATATCCACCGTGCAATGCATGCAGTTATCGATAGACAAAAAAATCATGGTATGCACTTTCGTGTATTAGCTAAAGCCTTACGTTTGTCTGGTGGAGATCATATTCACGCTGGTACTGTAGTAGGTAAACTTGAAGGAGAAAGGGAGATTACTTTAGGTTTTGTTGATTTACTACGTGATGATTATATTGAAAAAGATAGAAGTCGCGGTATTTATTTCACTCAGGATTGGGTTTCTTTACCAGGTGTTATCCCTGTTGCTTCAGGGGGTATTCACGTTTGGCATATGCCTGCTCTGACCGAGATATTTGGAGATGATTCTGTACTCCAATTCGGTGGAGGAACTTTAGGACACCCTTGGGGAAATGCACCTGGTGCCGTAGCGAATCGAGTAGCTCTGGAAGCATGTGTACAAGCTCGGAATGAGGGACGTGATCTTGCTCGCGAGGGTAATGCAATTATCCGTGCAGCTTGCAAATGGAGTCCTGAATTAGCTGCTGCTTGTGAAGTCTGGAAGGAAATCAAATTTGAATTCCCAGCAATGGATACTTTGTAATCCAGTAATAATCATTCGTTCTATTAATTTCCATTAAACTCGGCCCAATCTTTTACTAAAATAAAAGGATTGAGCCGAATACTGTACACAATACTTGTTGTATCTATAAATGAATCCTATGGATCTTTCGGATTGATAGATTTTTTTCTAGTTCATTATTCTTTTTTGATTTGGAATAGAATGAATTCAAATAGAAATATTTTCTATTAATATTGACAACAGTGTATCAAACCAATATAATCCGATCGTGAATAAATGGATCGATTGACTCATATCAGATAGGTTTTTTACTTCATCAAATGGTGGATTCGTTGTATTTTGTTTGATACAGAAGTTTTTTTTATTCAAAGTGAAATAGAAATATGAAAAAATGTAAATAATAATAATAATTGAAAACTAGAGTAATAGACAAATAACTACAGTACTGTACTAAACAAGTGGTCTATCATTTTTGATTATCATTTTTTTCATTGTAATTTACTGTAATATGTAACATATGTAACATAATATGTAACATTGGATTCTATTATTTATAGAATTGCATCTTTTTTTTATTGCGATTGGATATACAGATCCTTGTTTGTAATTTGATTAGGGTTGCTAACTCAATGGTAGAGTACTCGGCTTTTAAGTGCGACTCCATTTTTTACACATTTCTATGAACTAATGGGTTCATCCATACCATCGGTAGGGTTTGTAAGACCACGACTGATCCAGAAAGGAATGAATGGAAAAAGCAGCATGTCGTATCAACGGTGAATTCTAAAAATTTTTCATTCCTATTCGATCCGACCAATATTTTTCTTTGAATTGTTGGCTCGGAACAAATGAATTCCGTTGGGTTTAATTAATAAAGGGATAGAGCTTAGCTGCTCCAATTATAGGGAAACAAAAAGCAACGAGCTTTCATTTTTGATTTGAATGATTACCACATCTAATTATACGTTAAAAAAGAATTAGTGCTTGCTGTGGAAAAAGTTTTTCCCACGAATGGATTAAGGATTTTTGTTATGAGTCCTAATTATTAGCTATTCCCCATTATGTTATGGGGTAGCAAGAAATGTGTAGAAGAAAGAGTATATTGATAAAGATCTTTTTTTTCCAAAATCAAAAGAGCGATTGGTCCAAAAAATAAAGGATTTCTAACTAGCTTGTTGTCCTAGAAAAATGAGAAGGAACAAGCGAGGGGAGATAGTCCATTAATGGGTTTTCACTCGTTTTCTAGGTATCTCTTCATATTTGTTTTTTATTTCAATTCGAATATAGATATAGAATACCTTGTTTTGACTGTATCGCACTATGTATCATTTGATAATCCAATGAATCTCTCTTTGACCAAATAGAATTTAGAAAATGAAGGAATATCAAGTATATTTAGAACGAGCTCGATCTCGCCAACAGGACTTCCTATACCCACTTCTTTTTAGGGAGTATATTTATGGACTTGCTTATAGTCATAATTTGAATAGATCCATTTTTTTGGAAAATGTAGGTTATGACAATAAATATAGTTTACTAATTGTAAAACGGTTAATTACTCGAATGTATCCACAGAATCATTTAATCATTTCGGCTAATGATTCTACCAAAAATCCATTTTGGGGGTATAATAAGAATTTGGATTCTCAAATAATATCAGAGGGTTTTGCCATCGTCGTGGAAATTCCATTTTTGCGACAATTAAGCTCTTCCTTAGAGGAGGCAGAAATCCTCCAATCTTATCAAAATTGGAGATCAATTCATTCCATTTTTCCCTTTTTGGAAGATAAATTGACATATTTAAATTATGTGTCAGATATACGAATACCCTATCCTATCCATCTGGAAATCTTAGTTCAAATCCTTCGATACTGGGTGAAAGATGCCCCTTTTTTTCATTTATTACGGCTGTTTCTTTATAATTTTTCTAATTGGAATAGTTTTCTTACTACCAAAAAATCGATTTCTACTTTTTCAAAAAGGAATCCAAGATTATTCTTGTTCCTCCATAATTTTTATGTATGTGAATATGAATATATCTTCGTTTTTCTACGTACTAAATCCTCTCATTTACGATTAAAATCTTTTAGCGTTTTTTTTGAGCGAATTTTTTTTGATGCAAAAAGAGAGCATCTTGTAAAAGTTTTTTCTAAAGATTTTTCGTATACTTTAACATTCTTCAAGGATCCTAACATTCATTATGTTCGATATCAAGGAAAATGCATTCTGGCTTCAAAGAATGTGCCTTTTTTGATGAATAAATGGAAACACTATTTTATCCATTTATGGCAATGTTTTTTTGATGTTTGGTCTCAACCAAGAATGATCAATATAAACCCATTATCCGAACATTCATTTCAGCTTTTAGGCTATTTTTTAAATGTGCGACTAAATCGT
>Ga0193714_1000049_pt1 | contig 13746 bp, 16 predicted proteins | sample U2m1metaG_FD_143039 | JGI IMG/M metagenome (GOLD analysis project Ga0193714, IMG submission 143039) | Soil microbial communities from a riparian zone of the East river system, Colorado, United States - U2m1 | ecosystem: Environmental > Terrestrial > Soil > Riparian zone | place: USA: East River... | reverse complement strand
TGCCGAAATATTGGTTGCCCTGGCTCGTCGGGATGCCGGCGGAGACTTCGCTCGCGATTTGCTCAATGATTTTCGGCGGCGTCTTTGAACGCTTTCCGAAACTGCGCGTCGCTTTCGCCCACGGCGGCGGCGCGTTTCCATTCACCATCGGGCGAATCGAGCACGCCTTTCACGTGCGTCCCGATTTATACCCAACCGATGACACCGCGAGGCCACGCAGCTATCTCGCGCATGGTCACATCCCGGCGCGTTTCTATGTCGATTCACTCGTCCACGATGTCGATGCCTTGAAGCTCTTGCTTAAACTATTCGGCCCATCGCGTGTCGCGTTAGGCTCCGACTACCCATTCCCGTTAGGCGAAGCGCACCCGGGCGAACTCATCCAATCGCTGAAAGTCACGGCGAAGGAAAAAGCGCAATTATTTTCAGGCACCGCCTGCGATTTCCTGGACATAAATCCGTAATCGAAGACGCGATTTCTCTTTTTGGAAAAATCGCCCGCTATTTGTCGGTCGGATTTAGGAATTTGAAAATCAGTCCGGCAAACAGGCCGCCCGCAAGCTCGGCCACAATGTGAATCCAAATGTCTCGAAGGTACAGGATTTTCATGACCGCCGCACCGATCGCGACCGCCGGATTGAATGCGCCGCCAGAAATCGATCCGACTGCGAATATGCCGGCCAGCACCGTGAAACCGATAGCCAGGCCGTAAAAACTGTTGTCCAGAGTTCCCTTTGCGGTCGCGCAATTCACAACGACGTATGCGAGTGCGAAAGTAAAGAGAAACTCGGCGACGAACGCGGCGGGGACATTCGTGATCTCCATCGGCGTACCGCTCTTTCCAACGACAAACATGGCCACGAGCGCTGCGGCAATGCCGGCGGCGATTTGAGCCAGCCAGTATGGAACAACCTCTTTGAGCTCCAATCTTCCACGGATAAAAATGGCGAATGTGACCGCCGGATTGAAGTGCCCGCCCGAAATGTGGCCGCCGGCGAAGATCATGACCATGAGCACTGCGCCAATGGCAAGCGCAGGGATGACGCCTGCCGCCGCAGGGATAACGGTGCAGCCGACAGTGAGGACGAGGAAGAATGTGCCGATAAACTCCGCAATATATTTTCTCATTTTAGTTTTTTGGATTGAAAGAGGCGTTCAGCCGGTGTGCCGAAATTCTGTATCGGAATGGAGTGCGGCGGGGAAGCTATTTTTATGATCGGGAAATCTGGCCGTCATTCGATATTCCGGCCTTTCACTCGCATCGCCAATGGCGACGGATGTGCTCAGCCGATTAACGCTCTCATTAACACCCTGCTTTAGCTGGGTGGCTAACGACGTCTCAGAGGGCCCCAACCGCTTCAGCGGTTTTTTTGCCGTAACCGATTAAACCGCTAAAGGTGGTGTGCTAGCAGACTCGCCTAGGCACCTCGCTGAAGCGAGGTGTTAATGAAATGAAATATAAAGCAGCAGCGCTAGACGCATACGTCGCGCTCGCGGTCACATTTGGCGCCTGATGGCCCAGAGATCGTGGAAAATCGGCTTAAAAAGCGACTGTTTTAGAAATGGCACGCCGGGCGATCCGCCGGTGCCGTGTTTCGCGCCGATTGTTCGCTCAACCAATTTGATGTGACGATAGCGCCATTCCTGTAGCCCCTCGTCGAAATCAGTCATCAATTCGAAAAGGATAGAAACTTCCGGCGAACTCTTGTAGAGCCGTAAAATTTCCCTTTGCACTTGTTCGTTGGGCTCATTTGGCTGCGAGAGGTCGCGATTTTTTAGCGCCGGTGGAATCTGAGCGCCGCGGGTAGCGAGAAAATCATAGAAATGATCGATCACCGTGCTTTCGCCGAGTCGCTGCTGCAGCCGATCATAACCAGGAAAGTCCGGCTTAACATGCGCGAGGGTGGAAGCGCGTTTGTATCCCAGCAGAAATTCCAACTCCCGAAACTGGATCGATTGAAATCCCGATGCCGTTTCGAGTCGGTCACGGAAACTCGAAAAGGATGATGGTGTCATTGTCTCGAGGATATCCACCTGTGCCACCAGTGTCTTCATGATGGTTCGAGTGCGCTTGAAGGAATGAATCGCGCCGAAGAGATTGCCTGCGGAAAAGTCCTTCTTAATTTTTTCAAACTCATACAGCAGTTGCTTGAACCAGAGCTCATAGGTCTGGTGAATGATGATGAAGAGCATTTCATCGTGTTCCGCCGGCGTTGAGCGCGGTTTCTGCAGGGTCAGGAGCTTTTCCAAGTCCAAATAGTTGGCATATGTAAGCGGAGGCATGGGTTCATGCTCGCTTCAACGCTTTAACGTTTCAACGATTTAACGCCGCGAAGCGATCCGTCGGCGGCTGCTTGGGTGAATGCTTCATCTTCCTGCCTGCGCGTTCACGGATGCCGAGACAAAGATCTGCAAGAAAAAGATATGATAATAAGTCCAAAACGTTTTTGACTTATTCATGCTCGCTTTTAGGGTAAATCGTGAAAAAGCACGGCTGGCGGACGCGATTACTCGAAAGTACACGTGGCAAGATTCTTCAATTGCTGCGTGGCAAAGAACGCACCGTCAACGAATTGGCCGACGCATTGCGCCTGACCGACAATGCGGTACGGGCACATCTCACCAGCCTGGAGCGGGATGGCCTCGTTTGCCAGTCGGGAATACAGCACGGGTTTCGAAAACCCCATACAACGTACGGGCTTACGGCAGACGCAGAACAAATTTTCCCGAAGGCGTACGGTACTCTTCTCGACATCCTTTTGACCGTTTTCTCAAGAAAATTATCGAACAGAGAATTGCGAGCCGGAATGCGCGAGGCCGGGAGAAAGATTGCGGCTGCGCATGGCGCGGGAGTTGAAGTCAAAAATCGAAAACAAAGGATCGAAACGGCTCTTGGCGTTTTAAAGGACCTAGGGGGAGCGGCAACCTTGCACGAGAGCGGGGGCAAACAGTTCATTCGCGGCAACAGCTGCCCACTTGCCGCTGCGACCAGCCGGCATCCTGAAGCATGTCTCATTGCCGAAGCACTCCTTGCCGAGATCATCGGTGCTCCCGTGAAAGAGCGTTGCGTGCATGGCCCGACTCCGTCTTGCTGCTTCGAGGTTCGTTAATTTCACAGATCAGGGCGAGAGCTGAATTTGACATGGGCCCATTGTGCAAATGCAGCTTATCAAATAATAAGTCAATAAACTATTTGACTTATTACAATAGAGAGCATAAGTCCCGCTACAAACTTATGAACACAACTCTCGATCCATCGAACCCTTCCACCCGTCAAATCGCTGAAATCCAAACCGCTTCGCCGGCCTATCAGGCATTCCGGCTCCTTCACATCGGTTTTGTGGCAGCGCCCATACTCGCCGGGATGGACAAATTCTTCCACGTGCTCGTTAACTGGGACCAATACCTCCCAGCCTCCGTTGCACGGCTGTCGCCGATCGGTGGACACAATCTAATGCTGGTCGTTGGCGTCATTGAGATCGTGGCCGGCATCGGAGTCGCTTGGAAACCGCGCATCTTTGCTTACGTCGTTGCGGCGTGGCTCGCGCTGATCATCGTAAATCTGCTCCTAATCCCAGGCTACTTCGACGTGGCGCTGCGTGACTTCGGGTTATTCCTTGCTGCATTGGCGCTGGGCCGTCTTAGCCAGCAATTCTCTCGCGCTTAATGCGTCGGTTTTTTCACTCTTGGTGAGACCGGGCCGATTCCGAGCACGAACGGGCTAATGCATCATGCTAAGATAATACCTGTCCCACGCCGCAGGAATACTTTCGCGCGAACTATACGGCCCCGGCTCATACACACGTGATGCGATTCCTTGCTGGCTCAATTCGCACACGTGCCAATCCTGTTTGTTCGTCATGTCCCAGAACTCGATCGCGTCATCGGGTTTGAAATCGGGTCGATTGAACGCGTCCGGATGAAAGAACCAATCGCACACGATCAGGGTCCGCTCCGGCGACTGCGGCCAGAGTTGATGCACCATTACGTATTCGGGATGCAGACTGAGAAGCATGTTCGGGAAACTCGAATAATAAAAAACCCGCTGAAGATTCTCGATCTTGCCAACGAACGCTGCGCAAGCGTTTCCGCTCATAGTCAGGCTCTTGCCAGGATTGATCTTCATAAATCCGCCGAGGAACGGTCCTTCGCGCAGATCATTCTCCGCCGAATCGTACGGTGAAACTTTCTGTAATTGCGGATGCACACCGGGGCAGTGGTAACACTCCGAATAATTCTCGAACATCAACTTCCAATTGGCTTGCACGTCGTACTCGATCCGTTTTGCCGGGCGCAAGATCGGCATATTCCAATGCGAAAACTTGCCGTTCAATTGCGCGAACCATTCCTCCAACGGCATCGCGTTCTCATCGAGATTGATGAAGATGAATCCTTCCCAAAGCGCGAGAGTCACCGCGCGCAAGGAATAATCCGCCTTATCGAACCCCGGCACCTCATCCATGTGCGGCGCGCCGATCAGCCGACCATCGAGCCCATAGGTCCAGGCATGATACGGGCATTGAATCGCGGAGCCGTGACCGCACGCATCTTCCTTCAAGCGCGTTCCGCGATGGCGGCAAACATTGTAAAATCCGTGAATCGCTCCGCTCTTATGACGAGTAATGATCAACGATTCGCCTGCCGCGCGGTAATCGGATGAAGGCGGAGTCGATACCAAGAAATAGTCGCCCGCATCAGCGATCTGACTCTGATGCCCGACCAACAGCCACTGCGTCGAGAAGATTTGTTCTTGTTCTTGGCGAAAGATTTCGGTCGAGACAAAGTATCGTTGCGGCAGGGTTTTTGCCCCGGCAGCGAAAGTATCCCCAGTTTTCCTAAAAACGGCTGGAACTGAAACGACTTTATTCATCCTTTGCGTGCCATAGTGGGTTCTTGCTAGCTAAGAAAGCCAAAATCCAGCATCCAGCATGCAACATTCAGTATCAAGTATCGGCCGTCACAGCGCGAGCCGGTAGTGGCAGGCGTGTCGCCTGCGCTGAAAACTGTGCTCGGCCTTAAAAACGATTTAGGTTTTAACGGTTCAACGCTTTGACGCTGCAAAGCCTATTGCAAAACGGCTTTGTGGAACTCGTGCCAATCGTCGAGATTGTTCAGGTTCACCGCGTCCTTCGGTGCAGAAGAGTCAGCCGCCATCCTGCAATTGCCCAGGATCTCCTGGCGCGTCTCGTCGTCGTGATTATACCCGCGCACCGCGGCGTTGTGTTTGTCGATCGCCTGCGGGGTGAGCGACTTCGCATTCGTTTTCACCCACGCTTCGAACTGCGGATAGGTCGGCTTGTTCTTCTTAATATAGTCCTTCACTGCCTGTTCCTCGAGCCCAAGGTCGGCGCAGGTCATGGCGTCGAACCCTCGGCCGATGCCGGGATAACCGGAAGCAAGTTTGCTCGTCGCTTCCAACGAGACTTTTTGCCACATGCGGGGCAAATGCAGAACGCCAAGTGGTCCGGCTACGCCGGAGCTGATTAATGGGACATGGGTATCACTCATAATAGGATTGATGGTTATATTGATCCTTTTACACCCGCATGAGGTGTGAAGACAATCCTCAGTCGCTGATTTTTCGCGCTATTTCGACGGCCTTGATTTCGCGGCTAAAGCGCGCCGAATCGCGAGGGCGTTAAGAATTTCCGGATTGCCCTGCGCCCAGGCGTTACCAATCGTCACTCGCTTAAAGCGCCATTTCTGGCCGTCGCGTACCAGCTCGCAATCGTAGCGGTTCATTAGCAGCGCATTTTCTGATCCAGGCCGGCAACCTTCTCGCGGCATGAAATGTTGGGACATCACGTAGGCATACAATGTCGCGGAATCATCACTCACCTCGATTTGCAGATTGCTGACGGTGTGACTGGTGTCGAGTGGCCCGAGGAATGGAATAAGAGCATTCACGATCGCTTCCCGGCCATTCAGTTTCGGAAAATCAATCTTAAGTTTCCTCCCCGCCGGCCGGAAATCGAAAATGCAATCTTCCGCAAATGCCGATGCCAATGAATCGGCGTCACCGTGGTCCAGGCCGAACGCGAAGCGATGCAGCGTGTCGGCAATCTCGTACCGATCACAGGTTAGTTGCGCTAGATCTGTGTTCATGTGGTGGAGTCTAGACGGTCAGAGTAAGAGAAAACGCCCAACGCTCAACATCCAACGTGGAATGCATAGGCTGGGAGAATCCTCTTAACGAGAAATAAGCCGTATCGCAGCGAAGGCGGTCAGCAGCAAAAGAACCGCCAGGCCGGCGTAGACAATTCGATCCTGCAGCCGGGCGCGTCTTGCCCCGGCGGAATAGGGGATGCGCGTGAACGTGACCATGGTGTAGAGCGGAAGATAAATTCCGGGCAACACACCTTCGAGCAGATGATCGAGCTTCTTTTTTGCCCGAAATGCCTTCGACGCGGTTTTGTCGCGCATCTCAATGAAATTTTGCACCGCGAGATTGGCGAGGGCCTCGGTATTTTCTTTTCGCCTTGCGAAATATTCAGCGAAAGCGCGCTGTCGATCCTGCGGGAATTCGGCCAGGCATTTGTCGAGCACGACGCAATCTTCGAATGCGGCGTTCATCCCCTGACCGTAGAAGGGCACCACGGCGTGGGCAGCGTCGCCGACGAGTACGATTTTGTCTTTGTAAAACCACGGTGCGCATCGAATGGTCACGAGCGAACCGGTTGGATTGGTTTTGAATTCATCGAGCAATGACCGCATCAGCGGCACGGCATCGGGAAATTCTTCCTCGAAAAAGTGGCGGATTTGGTCGTCGGTCTTGATCGAGGCGAAGCTGCGCGGCCCTTCGAATTCCCAAAAAAGCGTGCAGGTGAAGGAGCCATCCGGGTTCGGGAGGGCGATCATCATGAAACTTTTGCGTGGCCAGATATGGAGCGCTTCCTTTTCCATTCGCCACGAACCATCCGGCGCCGGCGGAATGGTAAGCTCCTTGTAACCGTGCGCGAGATAACTCTCGTCGTATTCGAAGCCTGTAATTTTCTTCTGCATTGATTGGCGGACTGCGGAGAAGGCGCCATCGACGCCGATGACGGCGTCGCCCCGAGCGTGGATGGTTACTTGTTGTTGCGGATTTGCGGCCGATACGGCCGCCGCTACACCGAACGGGGCGAGATTCGCGGTAGCGGAATCAAGATCGACGTCGGTGCAGCGATGATTGAAATGAACGCGCACGCTCGGATAACGCTGCGCCGCTTCGATCACTGTAGTGTTCAGCGCTGCGCGACCAATCGAATTGATGAACTTGTTCGGATCGCGGTCGTATGCTGAAAAATGGAGCGCGCCGGATTTGTCGTGAATCATGCGACCGCGCATAGGAATGGCGTGCCGCAACACTTCGTCGGCGATGCCGAGCTGTTCGAGCGCGTAAATTCCGCGGGTCGAGAGCGCGAGATTGATTGAGCGCCCGCCGACGATGTTTCCCTCACGCGGATCGGCGCGCCGTTCGTAAAGATCGACATTGTGACCGCGGCGCCCCAAATAAGCGGCGAGCAGGCCACCGGCGAGCCCGCTACCGATGAGAACAAACTTTGTCGCCATTACAATTGAATGGTTAACCGCGGATTACGCGGATATCACGGATAATCAAATCTGTGTAATCCGGGTCAGGTAACTCGTTAATTATAGCGGCAGCAGTTAAGTTCGCCGTTCGGAGTACTGCGGAAGATCGTCGGTGATCGCGTCCCATGGCGCGCGGCAATCGACAAAGGTATGAAACTGTGGCCGAATGCCGGGGTCGTCATCGAACGCCCCCATGCGAATCGACACCTGAGGACCCTCTGGCCAATCGCCACCGAAAAGGCTGGAACCGCAGTTTATACAGAACGCTTTCACAGCGCCTTCGCCTTTTCCGTAAACCTTGATCAACTTTTCGCCTTGGAGGAGACGGAACTGTTCCCTCAATACCCGCGTTTGCGTGCACACGGCCGTTCCAGAATGCTTGCGGCAGCGGTCGCAATGACAATGACTCGCCTGCAGAAAAGGGGGCTCGACTTCAAAACGTACGCCGCCACACAGGCAGCTGCCACGGATCGGCTTTTTCATGCGAAATTATAAGATAAGATTAGGATCGGCTCGAATCCGCGACTGTCAGAGTTATTCGCAGTCTGCATTTAATGCGTGGATTTGCGGTTGGAATTGTCGGCATAATCGAATGACTGAGATGTCATGAAGATATTGTCAGTGAATGTTGGATTGCCGAGGGAAGTAACCTGGCAAGGGAAGCTCGTTACCACGGGAATTTTCAAGGAGCCGGTCCAAGGGCGGGTAATGATGCGCAGGTTGAACCTGGATGGCGATCAACAAGCTGATCTGACCGTCCATGGCGGAGTGAGCAAGGCGGTTTATGCCTATCCATCGGAACACTACGGCTATTGGCGAACTGAATTGCCTGGAATGGATCTGGCCCGGGGAATGTTTGGAGAAAACTTTACCACCGAGGGATTACTGGAGAATGCCGGTTTACATCGGGGACAGGTTTCGAATCGGCGAAACGGAAGTCATGGTCACGGAACCACGAATGCCCTGCTACAAACTAGGTATAAAGTTTGGACGTGCCGATATCATCAAGCGTTTTCTGGCCGGCGTCGCACCGGTTTTTATTTTGCGGTGATGCGGGAAGGAATGGTTGGTGCCGGAGATGCCGTGGAATTAGTTGGACACGAGCAACAAGACATTAGCGTTGCCGACATCACGCGTCTCTATGCTTTTGATAAGGACGATGTCAAATCGCTGCGGCAAGCTACTCAAATCGAGGCCTTACCGGAGAGTTGGAAAGGTTATTTTCGACATCAGCTCGAGAAGCAAACCGAGCAGTAACCCTGATCCTGCGCCTCTGATCTCTGGCCTTTAACTTGGCACCCTGACTGCTCAATCAAACCCGCGCCTCGATGAAATCTGACTCCCATTGGGAAGGCCTTCAGCCTCACGTCAACACTCTTCGCCTTAAGGCTATCCTGGTGGTCGACGACGACCAGCAACTCGCCTCTGCTTTACAGTGGATCCTGGCGGATGAAAATTTTCTGGTCGATGTCGCTTTTGACGGAAAAGCAGCCCTTCTCAAGGTGAAGGCGCACGAGTACGACGCCGTGATCTGCGACCTGAAGATGCCGCGCCTCCGCGGTGACGAGTTTTACCTGCAGGCGAAAGAAATGCGACCCTCGCTATCCGATCGTTTCATTTTCATCACCGGCTTTGCCACGGACGCAAAAATCGCACTCTTCCTTACCAAGCACGACGTGAAATATTTGGTTAAGCCTTTCGCAATCCAAGGGCTGATTAATTGCGTCAAACAATTGCTCTGCTGATTTGGAAGACAGGCCCGCTGGCCTGTCCTGCGGTCATAGACCGCCGCTACAGAAGAATCAATCCAAAATGACGCGTTCGATGTGCGCGTAAATATTGAATGACGGAGGGCGGAGGAATCCGATCAAGGTCTGATTGCATTCGCGCGCGAAATCCATCGCCAGCGTCGAAGGAGCTGAGACCGAGGCGACAATTGGAATTCCGGCAGAGAGTGCCTTTTGCATGATCTCAAAGGATGCGCGTCCGCTAACGAGAAGTATGCACGAAGCCAGAGGAAGTTCGCGATCAAGAAAAGCCCGGCCAATGACTTTGTCGACAGCGTTATGTCGACCGATGTCTTCTCTAACCAGGCGTGGTTTGCCGTCGAGCCCAAAAATGCCAGCCGCGTGAATCCCGCCAGTGCGGGCGAAGTCGCCCTGGTTCCGACGCAGGAGCGCTGGAAGCGAGAGCAATGTTTCGAGATGAATGCGGATCCCTGGGGCCGACTCAATCGACGGGAAATTCTGCCGGATCACGGCGATACTCTCTTTCCCGCAGATACCGCAGCTTGATGAAATCGTTCCGAAACGCTGCGCTGAGTTGAGTTTAGGTTTTATGCCTTCAGCCAGAGTAACGGTTATGATGTTTTCCCGATTACGCGCGCCAGACGGACGGGAGAATTTATCAATCTCATCAGAAGCTCGAATAATTCCTTCGGAAAGGAGAAAACCGGCAGCGAGTTCTTCGTCGTTCCCGGGTGTTCGCATCGTAGTCGCAACAGTCTGGCGGCCGATGCGAATCTCGAGCGGCTCTTCAATGGTGAGATCGTCGTGATGATATTCCAGTGCGCCATCCTGCTTTCGCCGAATGATCTGGCCTGAAGAGATGCCGTCTTCTTTCACTGCTTTCAGGGTGATGTTACCATGCGACGGTCGAAATCTGTCATTTTAATGAATATCAGCGCGGTGTTGCTCGCCGGCGGGGAATCGCGCCGGATGGGAAGGGACAAGGCAACGCTTCTCTTTCACGGGCGACCGCTCTGGGAAATTCAGTTCGATCTTCTGCGCACATTGCAACCCGAAGAAATTTTCGTCTCGGCACGAACTGATCCGCCGTGGCGGCCATCGGGCGTGCAATTCGTTTCCGACGAACCACCGTCGCGCGGTCCGTTGAGTGGTCTTTCTGCGACACTGGCGCGAATTTCAACAAATCATTTGCTCGCTCTCGCTATCGACATGCCGTTGATGACCGGAAATTATTTGCGTTTGATCTGCAATCTGGTTGAGCCGGGGCGCGGCGTTCTCCCCATGATCGGCAACCGCGCCGAACCGCTGGTTGCAATTTATCCAAAAGGCGCCGGGATTGAATTCACCGCGGCTCTTTCCGGATCGGATTTTTCGCTTCAATCGCTAACGAAGAAGCTCGTCGAGACGGGTAAACTAAACGTCGTTAACGTTCTCGAGGAGGAGGGAAAATTCTTCCGAAATTTTAACGACTTCGGCGATTTCGAACAGCCAGTAGGAACGTCCTAACAAGCAACCGCGGGGAGCCGGACCTCATACAAAGGTATTGTAAAGGGAGTTGGCGCGCCGCGAATAGCGTTGGGTTCGCGGAAATCGCATCGCAAGACGGCCGGCACGCTGACAAAGGGGAGTCCGCACGTTAGTCGCGCTTGTCTACAGGCACGTCATCCGGCGGCGGCAACCGGGACGCTTCAACCTTGATGTAGTTCAGAACGACCGGTGCTAGGATCATTCCCGGTATTCCCATGATTCGCTCGCCAATGATCAGTGCGAGCAAGGTAAGCCAGACGGGATTTTTGATTAGATCTCCGATGATTTTGCTGTTCAGAAAATATTCCAGCTTGTGAATCGCGATCAAGAAGATGAGAGCAATGATCGCCAGTCGCGGCGACATGGTAATGGCGATGCCAACGATGATTGCGTTGCTGATTACGTTTCCGACGATGGGCAACAGTCCACAGAGAAAGGTCAGACCGATTACGAAAGTCTTGTACTTAAGCGAGACGGCGAGCACAAATATCGTTGTTAAGAGCGTGTTTATGGCTGAAATCCGGATTTGAGCGCCCATGACTGTTTCAAAACTTTGGTAGAATAATCGGAAACGGATTTTGATTTCATCGGTGATGGTGGTGAAAAGGTCTGGACGCTTCGGCTTATTGGAGGATTTCTCGATCCGCGGATTCAAAAACAAACTGACCGCAACTACGATTCCTATTAAGACAAAGACCAGTTGCGTGGTGGCTGCTCGCGCGAAATTGCCAACAAATAAGAATTCGTTTTTCACAACATCAACGATGGCCGCCTTTAGACTGTCCAGGTCCGAAAACGGCAGTTCGATCCCGCGACTTTGCGCGTAGGCAATAAGCGGCGGAATCGATTCCGCAGCTATCTTGGGAAAAGCAACGAACGCCTGCCTGATGAGAAACCCCGAACCGTAGAGCGTGGCCGCGACGACAACGAAGAATAGGACGAGGGCCAGCCACTTCCGTTTGCCGAAATAAAGTCTACGCAGCGCAAAATAGGAAAAGAGAACCGTTATCAGCGGCGTCGCGAGGTGGGTTGCCGCCGCCAGCACAATTACGGCGACGAGGAAAAGATAGGAAAATCGCGTCGCTCGCGTCATTTTGAATCATGCCAGCTATCTGGGCACGGCTCAATCAGCAATGTTTTTACAGCTGCGGCGAACTTCTCCCGAACGGTGTATCAGTCACTGCGGCGTAGAATGTTGGCGAAACGCCACACTTCATGAAAAGTGTTGTAGAGCGGCGTCGGCGCCACGCGAATCACGTTCGGTTCGCGGAAATCGCATTTCACGTCCGCGGCTTCGAGTTTGAATAGTTCCTCGGGATGTTCGCGCACCAGGATCGACAGTTGGCAGCCGCGCTGGTCTGCCTGCCGCGGCGTGATAATTGTGTATTGTTTCTTCGACTGCCCGTCCGGCTCGGACTCTAACAAGAATTGGAGATAATTCGTTAGCTTAATCGACTTTTGTCGGAGCGCGTCCATTCCAGCCTCTTCGAAAATGGCAAGGGAAGCGCGCAGCGGCGCCATTGATAGAATCGGTGGATTACTGATTTGCCATCCATCGGCCGAAGGAACCGGAATGAATTCGGGCTCCAAGTGCATGCGAAAACGCGTATTCGGATCGTTTCCGAACCAACCAGCCAAACGGGCCAAATTCGTGTTAGTAGCGTGTCGCTCATGGACAAAGGCGCCTGCGACCGCGCCGGGACCGGCGTTGAGGTATTTGTAGGAACACCAAACCGCGAAGTCGACGTTCCAGTCATGCAGCGAAAGCGGCACGTTGCCGATGGCGTGGGCGAGATCAACACCAACTGTGATTCCATGCTTCCGGGCTGCCGCCGTAATCGTCGGAATGTCGAACAACTGACCCGAAAAAAAATTCACACCGCCGATTAATACAACCGCAAGCTCATCGGCATGCTTTTCCATTAGATCGAGGATCTCTTCGGTTCGTACGGTAAACTTGCCACTGCGCGGCCGAGCCAGAATCAGCGCGTCTTTTGGGTCGAGTCCGTGATGAATTATCTGTGTTTTGATCGCATAGGTGTCGGAAGGAAACGCCGGATCTTCCATCAGGATTCTGAAACGTGATTTCTTTGGGCGATAAAATGTGGCCATCATCAGGTGCAAGTTCACCGTGAGGCTGTTCATACAGATGACTTCGATCGGCTGCGCGCCAACGAGTCGCGCCGCGGGCCCGCGCAACGTCTCGTGATACGAATACCACGGCGTTTTCGCCTTGAGATGCGCGTCCACGCCGAGTTTTGCCCAATCTTCCAACTCTTGTTCGACGATTTGCTTCGCCGCTTTCGGCATCAAGCCAAGGGAATTGCCCGCGAAATAAATCAGCGGCTCGCCGCTCCTGTTCGCTGGCAAATGAAATTTTTCGCGGGAAACGTGCAGTGAATCCTGGGCATCGAGCTGTTTCGCGAAATCTTCGTTATCTGAAAACTGCATGCGTTCTACTTTCCCAAGATTCAACGCACCGCGCTGAACGTCCAAGGCTTAATTCGGAAGAATCAACCGCTTTGAGCCGGCGGCTGCATGAATTCAATTGTTGTTCCATCTGGATCGCGAACATACATCACCCGTTTTCCGGCGTTCGGGCCAGTCGTAAGCGTTTGCGGTTTGCGGCCAGCTTTCCAACCAGACGCGGCGATTTTTTCTAAAACCGCATCCAGATCATCGACCGTGAGCGCGAGGTGGACCGATCCGACGTCGCACGGCCGAAGATCGACGTGCTGTTTTCGATCCGCCGGCGCGGTGTACTGAAGCAATTCGATTTTGTGGCCGCTGGGTGCTTTCAAAACCGCGAGAGAAATCGCAGCGCCGGGCACGCCGGTGATTTCAGCGGCGAGTTCACCCGTTTGATCTACGCGATGCGAGAGCTCGAGACCAAGAACAT
>Ga0193714_1000046_pt1 | contig 13900 bp, 13 predicted proteins | sample U2m1metaG_FD_143039 | JGI IMG/M metagenome (GOLD analysis project Ga0193714, IMG submission 143039) | Soil microbial communities from a riparian zone of the East river system, Colorado, United States - U2m1 | ecosystem: Environmental > Terrestrial > Soil > Riparian zone | place: USA: East River... | reverse complement strand
CAGAGCAGCAAACAGTGTAGCCGTTGAGTGTGGGCGACACCGGAGCTTTTGTGGTAAACAGCCAGCGATCATGCGCGCACAGCGAAGCGACTACATCTTTGCTTTCCAGCGCGCGATCTGTGCGGCCCGCCGCTGCGTAAGCGGCCTGCGCACATCGAGAAGATTCAACCGACGGATGCAGTGCGCGTCACTGTCGCCGACACGTACTTCGCGTCCGGCAGAGGAAACTTGCGCAGTTCAACGGTCACTTTCTGGAGCGGAAAGTTTTTCAACAGATGATTCGCCAGACGATCTGCCAATGTCTCAATGAGGCTAAGGGATTGATCGCGTACGAAGCGCTTCGTTTCGTCGGCTACAACTGAATAATTGACGGTGTTGGCGATGTTGTCTGCGACGTCACGAGTCTGTTGATAAGGCCAGAAGGAGATGTTGACCGTCAGGCGCTGCGGAGCAGCTCGCTCTTGTTCTGGCACTCCGATTCGTGTCGAAATCTCCAGTTCCGCGATGTGAATTTCGTCGCACAACGGGTGGGTTTCCTTGGGCACGCGCGAATTTACCCATGAACTCCTGTTCCCGCCAATCCCTCGAAGCCAAAAGGCCGCGGCTGGCACATTCGCATGATGCACCGCCGTGGATACCTTTCTCGTGGATGAATACGGTCGGGCGCGTTTTTGGCTATCTGAAGCGGTATCCGTGGATTGCTGCCGGAACTCTGGGCTGTGCCATCCTGAGCACTCTGATGGTGATCGTTTTCCCAGCGGCTACAAAATGGATCATCGACGACGTGGTGCGCGCGCAACGGCCGGAGAGATTGATCCCGTTAATCGTGCTGGCGGCTGGCGCATTTCTGGTTCAGCACGTTTTCAATTCACTCCGAATCATTCTCAATAATACGTTTGAGCAAAGGGTCATTTTCGATCTGCGCAGCGATCTGTATTCGCACATTCAACTGCTGCCGTTGCGCTGGTTCGACAATCGCGCCACGGGCGATCTGATGACGCGCGTGATCGAAGACGTGAACTCGGTCGAGCGCGTGCTGATTGACGGAATCGAACAGGGCGTGGTGGCGATTTTGCAGGTGGCAATCGTGGTGAGCGTGATGTTTTACCTTAACCTGAAGCTGGCATTACTCGCGCTGGTGCCGTTGCCATTTTTGATTGCCGGCGCGCTCACATACACGCTCACCGCGCACCGGCGCTATCGATTGCAGCGGCGTGCTTCGTCCGACATGAATGCGCTGTTGCACGACAATCTCGCAGGCGTGCGGCAGATCAAAAGTTTCGTCCGCGAACGCGAAGAGCACGCCCGATTCAATCGAGTAAGCGACCAGTTGCGGCATGCAACACTGGTGGTGATGCGCGTATGGGCAATTTACAGCCCGTCGATGTCGCTGTTTGAAGCGGTCGGCGCGCTGCTCGTGCTTGGCTTTGGCGGACACGCGGTGCTTACGGGCAACATGCAGATAGGCGATTTGGTTGCCTTTCTAATGTTGACCGCGTTTCTCTATGACCCGGTCACCCGACTCCACCAGCTCAATCAACTCGTCCAAGCCGGACGCGCCGCAGGCGAACGCGTGTTTGAAATTCTGGATGAACCAACGGAGCCCGGCGCTGTAACCGCAGGCATTGACCGCGATCGCCCGAGAGGTGCAAGTCGAATCCTCGGCGATATTCGCTACGAAAACGTCAGCTTCAGTTACGTAGAAGGATTGCCCGCCCTCAGGCATGTTTCATTTTATGCGGCGCCGGGCACGACGGTGGCGCTGGTCGGCGCGACAGGCGCGGGTAAATCGACGCTGGTAAGTCTGCTGGTGCGTTTCTACGAATTGAGCAGCGGTCAAATCTACATCGACGGAAAACCGATTCGCGAATACGACCTGCGCACATTGCGCGAAGCCATCGGAGTGGTGACACAGGAAAGTTTCCTGTTCAACGGATCCATTCGCGAGAATCTCTTATTAGGCAAACCCGACGCAACTGACGCGGAATTGTGGCGGGCAATCGACGCAGCGAATGCGCGTCAATTCATCGAGCGCTTGCCGGAAGGACGGGACAGCGTCGTGGGCGAACGCGGCGTGAAATTGAGCGTGGGCGAGAAACAGCGCGTATCGATCGCGCGGGCGCTGTTGAAAGATCCGCCAATCCTGATCCTCGACGAAGCCACCGCGAGCGTGGACACGGCGACGGAGCGCCTGATCCAGGAGGCGCTGGAGCGGTTGATGGCGAATCGCACTTCGATTGTTATCGCGCATCGGCTTTCCACAATTGTTCACGCCGACCAAATTCTTGTGCTCGATCACGGCCGAATTATTGAGCGCGGCACGCACGAGGAACTACTCGCGCTTGGTGGAAAGTATGCGCGGCTTTGCCAGCAGAGCTTGCTTGAAGCGTCGCCATCGCGCGAGACCGAGCCACAAGAGGAAATTGTTCCGTCGGAAACGCTCGAGGAAGAGGAACAGTTTTCCGTCTGAATCCGTTAACCTGCGGGCGTCGGCGTCGGGCTTCCGGAGATCGGAATCGTGATCGTCTGGCCGGCCTGCAATTTGCGGCCGTCTTCGATGTGATTGGCTTTTTGGAGTTCGTCCACCGTCACCTTGTACATTTTAGCAATCGACGTGAGCGTTTCCCCGCGCGCGACGGTGTGAGTGTTGCCAGGCACAGCAGAATGCAACGGAGCGCTTATCGGAGCAGCAGCTGGCGCCGGTGAAGGCGTGTTTTCTCCGATCATCACTCCCGGCCGGACGTGTGATAGTTGTTGTTCCATTTTGAGAATCTCCTGGGAAAGCGCATCGATCTTGGTGTTTTGTTCGTCGATCTTTTTTGCCAGCGCCTCGATCTGAGTGGCTTCGGCTGGTTTTGTGGGCTCCGGCGTCTGTGCAAGCACAGCCGAACGCGCGATCAGGCATGCCGCACAAGCAACAGCTGCAACCTTCATGGGCGGACACTTTGCCACCAGCAAAATTCTCTGGCAAGCGGCTTCGCCACGTTGAAGCGTTCAACGGTGGAAACGTGGGAATCGTTGATGCTGAAATCGATGTAACGCTGCAACGATTGAACGCTTCAACGGAGCGCGACGCGCAGCTTGCCTTTCGAATATTTGCCCTTAAATTTTTTTATGCCTGAGCGCATTCAAAAGCCGGCAGAACCGGCTCCATGGGGACCAAAGCAAGGCGACGGAGGAGAGCCCCGTTCGCCGGATGTTTCGAGGCCGGACACCAAAGACCTGTTGAAAAAAATGCGCAAGGTCGATCCAAATCAATCCAAGCGCTATCGCCAGCGCACAGGTCAATAATGGAGCCGTCACCGCTGGCGCTCGACCAGAACATTTCTGGCGCAGCCGGCGATTTGCCGGCGCTGCTGCGGCGTAAAAGTTTGCTGGGCCCGGCGGCGGCGATTAGTCCGATTGCCAACAGCAGCACGCAAGAAAAAGCGTGGCAGCCAACTCAGGGCACCACGATTCTGGCTTTCAAATTCTCAGGCGGCGTACTAGTGGCCGGCGACCGCCGTGCGACTGCCGGAAACACAGTTGTGTACGATCGCGCTGACAAAGTTTTGGAAATCGATCGCCATTCCATCATGGCAATTGCAGGCGTTCCGGCGACCGCGTGGGAAATGGCGCGGGTGCTGGAACACTCGCTGCAATATTTTCGCCGAACTCAACTCCAGGAAATGAGTGTGGACGGAAAAGTGCGCGCGCTGTCGAAACTACTGCGTGACAATTTCGGCTTCGTCATGCAAGGCGTGGGCATCGTCGTGCCGATCTTCGCAACTTACGACGGCAATTCAAAACCGGAGACGCGACTTTATTTTTACGATGCCATGGGTGCGCAGTTTGAAGCGACGAATTACGCGGCAACGGGATCGGGATCGCCTGCAGTGCGCGGCATTCTTTATTACGAAAATCACTGGGGCGCCAAACCGCTGCATCAGTTGAACGAAGACGAGGCGGTCACGATCGCATTGCGGGCCCTTGATACCGCTGCGGAATCGGACACCGCGACGGCCGGCGTGGATCGCAGCGCGAAAATCTTTCCGCTCATAAAGGTTGTGTCGCGTGAAGGCATCACGACTTTGCCGGAGAGCAAGATTGCCGCCGTGTTCAAGGAAACGGTTGCATGATCGAAGAGCCGTATCGTTGGGTCGAGGCGATCGCCAACAGGCGCGAGTACATCCAAGCGCAACTCGCTCCGGGGACTCCGATCACAGCGCTCGGGTATCGTGATGGCATTCTGTTTCTCACCCTCGGCCAGAGGCGCCAGAAAATTTTCGAAATCTACGACCGCATCGGCATGGGAGCGATTGGTCATCCGGGCGACATCGAGCGGTTGCGAATGGCCGCAATTGAATTGGCGAGCACCGAGGGATTCACGCGCTCGGCGGCGGATGTTTCATTGCGCCGGCTGGTTCATTACTCGCTTAGTCCCGTAATGAAAGCTGCGTTCGAACAGGTTTATGGCCCGCCTTACCTGGCGCGCATGCTCTTTGCCGAAGTGGGCGAACGCGCGGAGGAAGATTTGTTTTTACGAGTGGAATACGACGGCGAGATTGCAACAAACGGCGCAACCTATGCGATTGCACGCCAGGATTTCGCTGCGCTCAGCGGCACACGGCAATCGCGAGAACTGATGGAAACATTCCTAAAAGACCACCACCGGTCGGACGCCAATTTTGAAGGGGCGGTTAACTGCGCGATCGACGCGTGGACTGTTGGACACATCTCGCTGCAGGCCACTGATTCAAATGAACTGCCACCCCGCGATGCTGTTCTCAAATATCGACACGAACAACTCGCCACCCGCGGAATTGAAGCAGCACTGCTGCAGCGCGACGCGGCCAGAGCAATTCGTTATCGTTGCCTGTCAGATACGGAATTACGCTCGCTCATTCACGAATAAGTTGTGGAGGTAAATTTTCGTCAAAGAGTGACTCATGAAACGGGCGCTTCGGAATCTGCTGGCGTTGGCCGGCTTGTTGTTAATGGTGGCTTCGTTTGTCTGGATCCAGCTTCACCAACCGGTGCGACACCAGGTAAGAACGCGGCCGCAAACGCCGCCGCCATCAGCTCCATCGAAACCGTTTACGGTCGTTGTTCTTGATCCGGGTCACGGCGGAAAGGATTCCGGCGCGGTCTGCGGCGGCGTTTTGGAAAAAGACCTGACGTTGGACGTGGCGCGCCGAATCGACCGTCTGCTGGATTCGGAAGGAGTCGCGACATTGATGACTCGGCTCGGGGACACGTATGTCTCGCTTGCGGAGCGCGCAGCCTTCGCCAATCGAGTAAGGAATTGCATTTTTGTCAGCATCCATTTCAACGAAGATAACAAGCCGGTGGCCACCGGAGTGGAGACGTACTACGCCGCGCACCAAATCACTGCGGGTTCATTCTTGGCTTCGTGGCTGCCTTTCCTGTGGCGACCGCTTTCGGAATCGCCGAATCCGGAAAGCCAGAATCTTGCCGGGTTCATGCAGGAAGCGCTGGTTGCGCGCACTCGTGCAGTGGATCGCGGCACCCAAGCGAGGCAGTTTTTTGTGATCGCCAACGTCACCGCTCCTGCGGTTTTGATCGAGGGCGGCTTTCTCACGAACAAAGAGGACATTTCCAGGCTGGCGAGTGAGGATTACCGCAATCAAATCGCTGCTGCGATTTCAGACGGCATCCTACGTTATCGTGAGGCGGCAAGCCGGCGGCAGACAGCGGTGGCCGCGACAAATCGCCAAAGCACTGAATAGGCACAAGCAGACGGCGTCGAAAGAACATCAAATGAAAGCGAGGATCGCTACGCTGATCTTGCTGGCGTCGCTCATGCTGACGCGCGCCGATCAATTGCTCGAGAGTGTTCAGCAGGCGCTGAAGGACCAGGGGTTTTACTACGGCGAGATCAACGGTGAGAAGAACGCGAATCTGGCTGCAGCGATTCGCCGTTACCAAATTCGAAACGGCCTGCAGGTTACTGGCGACCTCAACACAGAAACGCTTCAGTCACTCGGAATTAGTTCTTCGGCTTCCACAGCACCGGCATCAAAGGCTGCATCGCCAGCGCTTGCTGCGAAAAGTACTCCCAGTGAGCAGTCTGCGGACGTTACTGAAAACGCCACGCCTGCGGCACCGGTTGAACCGTTCGAAAATGCACCGCAAGGTCAGCAAGTTTATCCATCAAATCCCGTTGCGCCGGGCACCTCATCATCCGGAGTATTTGCCGGCACGCCATTTGAGGCCGCGCCTCCCACAGTGCAGCGAAATGTGGTGATCTCGGCTCAGATAGCGCTGGCCCGCCGCGATCTGTATCACGACAAAATCAATGGTGTTTATGGGCCGGAAATGGAATTTTCGCTGCGCGCCTATCAATCCCGAACAGGACTTTCGGTAACAGGGCGGCTGGATCTCGAAACGCTGACAGCGCTTCGCTTGCTACCCGGGCCGCGGCAGCCGTTTTACGGTCCATCACGCAGGCATATGCGTCCCCCACCCGGCCCGCCGATTCGTGGTGAGTGGGTTCCTGATTAGTTGCGTTGGCACGAACCGCGCAGCGGCACGTCGCTACCGCGGATTCTCGAAATGCACGGATTGCAGGTCGGCAAAAATCGTGCCGACAAAAATTTGCGCTTCGATCCGAAGCAAAAGCCGGTCCGCATCGTCGGATACCCAGATCGTAGCGCGTCGAAATTTCCGGTGCGGTTCCAATTCGAGATGCTTGCCAACCCGCTTCAACTGCAAATCAAGCTTGATGGCGTTGTAACTGCCCGCGTGCACGGAAATTTTTTCCCGCCCCGCAACAGTGATCGTGGCCAGATAGGCGTTAGTTGCCGGATACACCACGACGCGATAAACGCTGCGGTCTTTGAGCGGCTCGCTGCGCAAGTAAAGCGCCGCCGAATGCAGATCGAACAGGTTTGGAAAACTGAACTCACGCGTCTTCGTTCCGGCAGCAGCGCCTTCGCCCTCTGTTCTCGTCCGAGTGACTCCGTTGTCGGTAAACGCCAGATGAGTGACAAGCTTCTTCGATCGATAGTTCTCGGTTTGCTGCGTTTCGAGCGGGTGTAGCGTCTGCGCTTCCGCGACTGCGTGATGGTTCACATCGAATTTCCAAAGGGCACGAACGAAGCCAACGGTTCGACCGGTGCCGTCAAACTCAAACTTGTCTCCCTCCCGGGTAAAGCGAACGTCCCCAGTAGCTGCGGTTAGGCCAGACCACCCAAATCGATACGTTGCTCGCAGAGGCCGCAACTCGGGAAAATTTCCCGGCGGCTCCTTACTTATTGTCGATTGCCAATTCGCCGCCGGACAACTGGCGCAGAACGCAAATAATATGGCGAGTGCACATTCGACTAATCGAATTTTGCTTTGAACAAACATGTTCGCGCTGCGATGTCGCTCACAAATCGCACCGACGTGCGCGTCTGGTTTCACCGGTACGCAAAAATACACGCGAGTTACATCGCGTGTATTTCGACTATCGAAGATCAGCTTAGGGTCTGGTAGCTCTTGCGGGCGTCGCGGAGGCGCTTGCGCCGGTTTTCACTGCAGAAGCCGTAGAGCGTCCCGGCCTGTTGAGCACCGCGATGACGTCATTGGTGAAATCGGCGTTGTCGTGTGAGAACATCAAAACAGGCACACCATTCAAGCTGGTTCCTGACCTGTCGAACACCAGGTCGAAGTTATTAGCTTTGACTTTCTCCATCACGACTTCGGTGATTTCCTTTACGATTCCTTCGCGCATGCGCATCAGCTGTTCCTGCAATTGCCGTTCGCGGGTTTGACGGAAGTCGCTGATCTCCCGCTCCATGTTTTTGATATTGGCAATCTTATCGTCGCGCTCCTTTGCTGCTTGCGTTTTCTTGTCCGCACTCAACGCCGGCGACTCGAGCTGCTTGTTCAAATTGTTGATTTCATCGAGCGCCTTCTTGTAAGCCTCGGCGCGTTCGTCGTATTCCTTTTTCGCGGCGGTCTTGGCGTCGTTGATTTTGTTCTCGGCGTCCTTGGTCTTGTTGTACTCCTTAAATGCACGCCCCATGTCGACCGTACCGATTTTGAGCGAGCCCTGGGCGAAAGCCGCAATTGGCAGGGCTGCAATCAACGCAAACTGTATGGAGAGCATTCTTTTCATAAATCAGACGATACGGTGATTGGAATCGCGTTAGACTGCAACCACATATTCTCGTTCAAAATTGATAGCCTACGCTGAAGTTGAAACGGCCTCCGCCGTTGTATCCGTCGCGTTGCAACGGGTAGCCGTAGTCAAGGCGCAGCGGACCGATCGGTAGATCGAGGCGCACTCCCACGCCGACATCCGAAGCCATGTGGTGAAAACCGAAAGCCCATGCGTCGCCGTTCACGAAACCGGTATCGTAAAAGATCGCGCCGCGTGCTTTTTCAATGATGGGAAAGGTAAGTTCGATCGTTGTCCGTGCCATCGATTTGCCGCCAGTCGGCTCGCCGTTCTCATCCTGAGGGCCCACCTCGCGGAACGGGAATCCACGAAGGTTATTTGAGCCGCCAAGGTACAGCCGCTCGAAAATGGGGACATCAGTTCCGTTGCCCCACTGACTCACCGTTGCGATTTCGCCATTGATTAGCAGGATCAGGTCCTTGGGCAGATGGAAATACTGCCATCCCTCGAGGTCGAGTGCGTAGACCTGCGTATCGCCACCCAGGAAACCCCCGGCGATAAAAGGCGAGAAAACGACGCGTTGGCCACGGCGAGACAGCAAGGGATTGTCGCGCGAATCAAACACGACGCTGTTGAAAATCTTGCTCTCGGTAAACGATCCTTTTTGCGATTGAATGAATTCAGATGCGGACACGGCGACGTCAAAGATATCGACGTCCTGCAGCATGTATCCGAGCGTGGCATACATGTAGGTGTTGAGCGGCTTCCGCATTTCGAACGAAAAACCATAATTGCGCTGATTGTATTCAGCGCTCAGATAATTCGCTTCGTTGTAAAAAAGCTGACCCGTAAGCGACAGGCGTCGGTCGAGAAAATACGGTTCGCTCAGCGTCAGGATGAAATCCTTTCGCTGGGTGCCGTACTGGATGCGCAAACGGAATTTTTGGCCGCCGCCGGTAAAGGAAGGCCAGTTGAAAAGATCGAAATTACCCTGGGTGAGTTCCGCGAAGCCGACCAACTGGTCGACCGTGCTAAACCCGCCGCCGAAGCTCAGCGACCCGGTGCGTTTCTCCTGCACGAGAATGGTGAGATCTTTGCGCCCGGGTATGTCGGTCTCTTCCGGATACGTCTCGACCTTTGCAAAGTAACCGAGGTTATCCAGGCGTTTCTTGGTGATGTCTACGCGAACAGTATTGAAAATATCGCCTGGCGCGATGAGCACTTCGCGGCGGATCACCTTATCTTTGGTGCGGGTGTTACCCAGGATATTGACTCGGTTTAGGTACGAGCGCACGCCCTCGTCAATTTTGTAATCCACATCGATCAACGCGGGACCAGCCGGCGTGCCTTCCGGCAAAACAACCAGGTCGACGTAACCGGCGCTGCCGTACGCATCGGCGACTGCCTTGGCGTCGTCGCGCAATTGCTTTGGCGAATAGACGCTGCCCTCCTTCATCGTTAGCAGCGCGCGAATTCTGTCCTCCTTGGCGGCTTGGTACCCGGAAATGTTCACCTTGCGAACGTGATACTGTGGCCCTTCGACGATCGGGATTGTTATGACCATCGGCCCCTTCTCGGTTCGTTCTCTGCGCGGCGCCTTGATCTCGACGTCGATGAAACCGTGGTTCTGATAATACTCGCGTAGTTTATCCAGATCCTGTTCTAACTGGACCTCATCGAAGCGTCCGGTTTTATCCACGAAATAGATGAACGTCCTCCCGCGGATCTTCATCTGTTTACGCAACACTTTCGCGCTGAAGTGCGTATTCCCCTCGAAATTGACCTGGCTCACCGCGCCGCGCACACCTTCAGTAACTGTATACACCACGCGCACGCTGCCGCGTTTCTCATCGATCGGATCGACGCGGAATTGAACGTTGACATCAGTGAATCCGCGTCCCTGATAAACCTCGATGATCTTTTGGCGCGCTTCTTCCAGTTGCTGTTCGTCGACAGGTTGATTGAGTTTTAACTTAATTTCCTTTCGGAGCCGCTGCGGTTTGAGCCGCTGGGCTCCTGCGATTTCGATCTCGTGTACGATCCCGCGCGTCTGCACGGCAACAATGACTTTGACGCCGTTGCCTTCAGCTTGAGCAAAGATCCGGACGTTTCGAACGAATCCGGTCTTGTACAGCGCCTGGATATCGTCTTCGACGACTTGATTTGAATACGGCTGGCCTACTCGTGTCCGCATTTGCGCCAGAATGCGTTCTTTGCTCAGCGTAGCGGGGCCGGTGTATTCGACGTCGATCGAGCGGATGATCGGAGGTGCCTGCGGGGGCCCGGGCGCCTGCCCCCACGCGATCAGGGGACCGGCCATCGCGCAGATGGAGGCGACCCAGATTACAAATGGCGAGGGGCGCATCCATCCGGAGAAACATTTCATAGGTTAAGAAGCGCAGCCCCGCGCAACGTAACCACGCAGGACAGCCGCCTATATCGGGAAGAAGCTCTCAATCGTCAAGGCGAGATTTTGACGGAAACACACCGATTGTCCACGGTGCGTCGTCGAAAATTTCAGTTCAAAAGTTCGTACCAATTGTTTCGACGGCGCGGCTCGTAACCAGCGTCGCGGATTAGCGATTCGATTTGCGCCGCGTCGAGGCGAAAGGTTGTCCCGGCGCTGCTGACCACATTCTCTTCCATCATCACCGAGCCGAAATCGTTCGCGCCGTATTGCAGCGCGATCTGGCCTATGTCGGGGCCTTGCGTGACCCATGAGCTTTGAATGTTCTCAATGTTGTCGAGGAAAACGCGGGACAGCGCTTGCATCCGCAAATATTCCGCCACGCCCGTCGGCTGTTTGATCTTCAGTACGGTATGCTGCGGTTGGAACGTCCAGCAGATGAACGCTGTGAATCCGCCGCTGCGGTCCTGTTGATCACGAATCCGCCGCAAATGTTCGATGCGCTCTTCAACGGTCTCGACGTGGCCGAACATCATTGTCGCGCTCGATTTCAATCCGAGCTCGTGCGCGACCTGCATCACTTCCAGCCATTCGTCGGTGTTGATCTTTAACGGCGAAATTTTCTCTCGCACCCGATCCACCAAAATTTCAGCTCCACCGCCGGGGATCGATCCGAGGCCCGCTCCTTTGAATTCCGAAATCAGTTCGCGCAGCGGCATCCCAAACGTCGCCGCGAAGTGCTGAAACTCTGGCGGACTGAATCCGTGAATGTTGATGTGTGGATATTTTTCGCGGATGTGCTGCAACAGATCGATGTACCATTGGAACGGCAATTTCGGATGATGCCCGCCTTGCATCAGAATCTGCACTCCGCCGACGGCCGAGAGTTCGTCGAGCTTCTGATCAATCTGCTCGAACGAAAGCACGTAGTGGTCCTCATCTTTCTCGGTTCGGTAAAACGCGCAGAACTTGCAGTAAACGTTGCAGACGTTCGTGTAATTGATATTGCGGTCCACGATGTATGTGACGATCTCGCGTCCGCGGCCGCCGTAACTCTTCGCCTTTGCCAAATCGCGTCTGGCATTAGCAAGCGCGGCCAATTCTTCCAGCGGCGACCGGTACAGTTGGAGCGCGTCATCCGTCGAAATCCGCTCGCCGGTGAGGATTTTTTCCGTTAATACGTCCCGATTTAAGGAAACCATCGCCAGCCATTTTAGATGAGCTGGCAATCCATTGCATTTGATTTCCGCTTTCTTGCTTGCAGATTCTGCTGAAAATTCCTCTATGCGCGCGGTGAAATATTGTCTGTATCGAGAAGACCCTTGCTTCGCTGCCCAGGGTTTAAGCGTTGACATATCGAGCTTTGGGCAAACGCGGGAAGAAGCAGCAGTAAACTTCCGTGAAGCCGTCGAGCTTTATTTCGATGGGGAAAAGGATCCTGACTGCATCGACATCTCCGAAGTCACCGTGCGTGAGGAACTGATCGGTGCCTAGGCGTCTCGGCTCGATCGCGATAATCCGCCAATCGGGGCTTGATCGCGCGGAGTTTGGATTCTGAAGTTCCGCATGCCAAAGAACCGTGTCGCAATCGTTGGCGCGGGCGTGTCAGGCCTCACGTGCGGGGTACTCTTTGCCGAGCGCGGATTCCGCACCGCCATTTTCGCGAAAGAAATCGGACAACAAACAACGTCCGGCGCGGCAGGCGCCGTTTGGTTTCCGTACGACGCCGAACCAGCCGAAAAAGTGATCCCGTGGGCGCTCGCTACCTATGAAGCGTTGATTGATTTGAACCGCGACTCGCGCTCTGGCGTTTCAATGATCGAGGTTCGGCAGTTTTCGCGCACGGGCAACATCCAAATTCCTGAGTGGGCCGTCCCGCTCGGCGCAAGCCAGCTCTCGACTGTAGCAACCGGCCTGTGGCCGGTTCGGGATCGTACACAGCGGGGTGGCTACGGTTTTACAAGCGGGTTCTCGCTGCGCGTACCGCTCATGGACACAACAATTTACCTAGACTATCTCGCCGATCGTTTCCTCGCAGCCGGCGGATCGATCACCGCCAACGCGCATTTCCAAAAGCTCGAAGATGTCGATGAACAATTCGGCCTCGTGATCAACTGCGCGGGAATCGGGGCGCGCGAACTCGTGCGCGATGTAGATGTCGAGCCGCACCGTGGCCAGGTCGCGATCGTACCGAAAATGGAAGAGCTTTCGTGCGCGATCGTATGTGACGACGCGCCGCTGATGTACGCAATCCCGCGCACAAAAGACTGTCTGTTCGGCGGAACAAACGATGTCAGCAGTGATCTGACCGCCGATCCGGCGACAACAAATCAAATCGTTGCGGAATGCAGCCGCGTGCTGAACATCGACACGCCGAGCGTACTTGCCGAGCGCGTCGGGCTCCGTCCGTTCCGGAAATCAGGCGTGCGCCTCGAGCGCAATCGCCTGAGCGACGGCCGCACCGTTATTCACGACTACGGCCATGGCGGCTCGGGCTTCACGCTCTCCTGGGGCTGCGCAAGTGGAGTTCTCGAACTCGCAACATTGTAGCGGCGCTTGTGTCAAGCGCCGAAACGAATCGACGCGTTCTCTATGACGTCTAACAAGATAGAAATAAGGCCATCCAGCCACTTGAGGCAAAGGGGTTGATTCGCCGGAGGCATAAACCAAGTGGCTGTGTTGGCTTCATCGTTTGATTAGATGCGGGGTTCAACTAAGGACGCGGAGCCTGCGTTGGGCGTGGTCTCGGCGTTGGTGTGCATCTCCCCGTGCATGGCGTTGGAGTTGGGGTCGGACCAACTTGCGCGCAGTATCTACCGCCGGTGTTCAGATGGTTGAAGGACTGATCGTTGCCGCCCCAGACGACCATCTGACTGTCAGTGAATATCGCGGTGTGCAAGACCCGACCGGCGGGCGCATTGTTCGTACTTGTGGCTATCCAACTATTGCTGCTAGGAGCGTACCTTCCGCCGGTAGCAAAGAAGTTAAAGCCGTCTGCCCCGCCCCAAACAATCATTTCACTCCCGGTCCATACTGCCGTGTGATCGGATCTTCCGGAGGGCGCGTTAATCGTGGTAGCCGTCGTCCAACTATTAGCGCTTGGGTTGTATCTTCCGCCAGTGTTGAAGTAATTAGAGAAATCGCTCCCTCCCCAGACAATCATTTCATTGCCAGTCCAGACTGAGGTGTGAGCGATCCGGGCGGATGGCGCGTTCATGGTGCTGATGATCGTCCAATCATCAGTTATGGGATTGTATCTACCACCGGTGTTCAAGTCGCCCGCTACGCCAACACCGCCCCAAACGATCATTTCGCTGCCTGTCCAGACCGAAGTGTGCTCTTGTCGACCGCCAGGGTTATTGGTCGTGCTGGTTGCTGCCCAACTA
>Ga0193714_1000045_pt1 | contig 14156 bp, 15 predicted proteins | sample U2m1metaG_FD_143039 | JGI IMG/M metagenome (GOLD analysis project Ga0193714, IMG submission 143039) | Soil microbial communities from a riparian zone of the East river system, Colorado, United States - U2m1 | ecosystem: Environmental > Terrestrial > Soil > Riparian zone | place: USA: East River... | reverse complement strand
TTCTTTCCAGCGATAGATCGAATGAACAGCCGGAATGATGTTCGCGCACGCGGCGAATTTTTCTTCGACTAACGTTTGCGCGATGCGACTGGCCGTCTCCGCGTCCGGAAAAGTGCTGATGGCCAGCAAAATTTGGTCCGCCATCGGTCAGCCAAAAGCCGTCATTCCGAGCCCTTCGGCTTCGCTCAGGACAGGCTTCATCGAGGAATTGCATTGCATAACCCTACGGAACCATCGCGGGCTCCTTGGACTTCGCTTCTCGCCGCTCAGGACCACCTCCCCGTGAAATCCAACCGCCGCCCAGGACGATGTCACCATCATAAAACACCGCGGCTTGGCCTGGCGTCACGGCCCTTTGCGGATCGTGCAGGCGCACATTGGCGCGCCCGCCTTCGAGCTGCGTCAGCGTAGCTCGTGCTCCTGGGTGGCTATAACGAATCTTCGCCGTCACTTCGAGGCGGTTGGAGGGCGGAGCTCCCGCGACGCCGGGCTCGCAGGAGTTCGCCCCTCCATGAAACCCCTGCCTGATATCGCAAATCCAATTCGCTCGGTCGATCTCGAACTCGTCCGTCACCAAATCGTCAGCATCTCCAACAATCACTCGATTCGTCGCCGGATCGAGATCAACCACGTAGCGCGGCTGCGGCGAACCGCCCGGTAGCCCCCTGCGCTGTCCAATCGTGAAAAACTCAATCCCCCCGTGTTCGCCCAGAAAATTTCCGGTAACGTCGTAAATCTCCCCACGATGAAACTCATTTTCGCCCAGATGCGAACGCAAAAATGCTTTGTAATCGTTACCAGGAACGAAACAGATTTCCTGGCTATCGATCTTGTCGGCAACTTTCAGGCCTAACGAATGTGCGATTTCGCGGATTTGCGGTTTCGTCATCTTGCCGAGCGGCGTTAACGCACGTCGAAGCTGCGGCTGACGCAAACTGAAAAGGAAATAGGACTGATCTTTGCGTGGATCGAGGCCCTTTCGCAAGATGGCGTGATCAGCATGATGTTCAATGATGGCGTAATGCCCCGTTGCGATGTAGTCGCAACCTAAGGCCGCTGCTTTGCTCCAAAGATTGCCGAACTTGAGCTTCTCGTTGCACATCACACACGGGTTTGGCGTGCGGCCAGCCTGGTATTCGCTGGAGAAATAATCAATGACCAACCGCTCGAACTGATCAGCCTCATCAACCACGTAATGAGGAATACCCAGGGAATGCGCCACACCGCGCGCATCAGCGATCGCTTGGGGCCCGCAGCATTTGTCTTCCGCGCGCGAGATACAATCCTGCGGCCATACCTTCATGGTGACGCCGATGACCTCGTAGCCCTGCTCGCGCAATAGGTATCCCGCAACACTGGAGTCCACCCCACCGCTCATCCCCAATAACACGCGTTGCTTGGTATTGCCCATTTTGAGCGAAGAATTTCGATCAATCACAGTGCGAGTCAATGGAGGGGCGAGCTCCTGCGAGCCCTTTCATGCGGCGGCGTCGCGAAGCTCCGTCCCTCCAGTTTCACCGCCCGGCTTACAAACTCACTACCCTTCAGCGTAAAGCGCCATGGATAATGGGCAGATCGTGTGATCCCAATGCGTTTGTCGGCTATCACATCCGCAAGCGTTTTTGTATTGCGAACGAAGCAGTATCGCGGGTCCGAGCACAGATCCATTTCATGATGACGATCGGTAATGTCGAGCGCCTGGGTAAGCTTGCCGGGCCCCGAGCAAAGACGTTTCACATCATCGAGGCCGCGACGTTTTTTCATTTGTTCGATACCTTGTCTCGGCTCTAGCGCCCGAATCAGGACGAAGCCGTTCTCGTCACCCTTGACCAGCACGTTCAACATCCAATGCATTCCATAATTGAAATAGACGTAGGCGGCACCGGCGTGATTTTGCTCGATAAAACTGCGCGCGCTCGGCCGTGTAAAGGTGTGCGCGGCCTCGTCATTGATTGCCGCGTACGCTTCCACCTCGACAACAATTCCCGAACAATCGTCCCAAATGAGTTCTGTGCCGATTAACTCACGAGCGCAAGTGAGCGGATCACGTTTGAAAAAAGACGCACGCACAATTTTGGTCACTAGCGCGACCCTCTTTACTTGATGCATCGGTGCTTCCTCAGTATTTCCATGGTTTTGTCGATTGGCAGTGCCTCGATTGAGTGTCCATTCCCGCTCATTGTCGTTGCACGAAGCATCGAGTTGTAGATGGCTTCTTCAGTGGCCTCGATCACAGCCAGAAACAACGGCGACATCGCGTCGTTGGTTAGTAGTTCGACATGTCGCGTCGGTGGCTTTTCAGAAGTATGAATCCGCAATTGTGATGCGGTCGAGAATGCGATGGCATAATCCCCGCTGCCATTCGAGGCAGCGCTTCCAGTGCGAGCCATGCCCAGCCAGGCTCTGGCTGCGAGGCGCCTGAGATTCCGTGAATCGACAGGCGCATCTGTGGCGATGATCGTCATGCACGATCCGTCTGCTTTGTCTTTCGCGCTGCCTTGTTGCAGCTCCTTATCCAAATAGTACTGACCTAATTCCTGACCAACCGGAGCGCCAGTGATGGTGAGGACGCCTCCAAAATTCGTCTGCACGAGAACCCCCACCGTGTACCCACCAAGGTTCTGAGGCAGCTTTCGCGACGAAGTTCCGATCCCTCCTTTCCAACCAAAAGCCACCGTCCCGGTGCCAGCCCCGACATTCCCCTCTTCGACCGGGCCGCCCTTTGCCTTCTTGATGGCAGCAAACACATCGTCTGGTGTGATGTGACGCCCGCGAATGTCGTTTAAGTATCCGTCATTGGTTTCGCCGACTACGGGATTGACTGAGAGAACATCCTCGTTTCCCGGCAAACCCAGAATGTAGGTCGTTACGGCATCTGCGACCCGCGGCACACTCGCCGTGTTTGTCAGCAGGATCGGTGTTTCGACCTCGCCCATTTCATCGACCTGCGTAGACCCGGTCAGCTTTCCAAAACCATTTCCAACGAAAATCGCGCCTGGCACCTTGTCGCGGAAGAGATTACCCGAATGTGGCAGAACGGCTGTCACACCGGTACGGACGTTGTCCGCGCTATTAATTGTCATGTGGCCGACTTCAACCCCGGCAACATCCGTGATGGCATTAAGTCGGCCAGCGGGGAGAATGCCAACCTTCAGTCCTAAATTCGAAGCGCGAGGCCGCGTATTGGAACTTCTGCTTTGAGCAGAAACAAGGGAGCAGAGCAATAAGGAGGCGGCGACAGCGATGAGTCTGTGAGCCATGTAAAAAAGTGGGACCAAATCTGTGCGCACAAAATCAAAATTCCGCAGATCGTTCGAAGTCGTGCCTCACATCTTGACTACGGCGCGCAGTTCGAAGTGGTTGCTGGAACTCCGGCCTCTTGCGTACTTCGCCAACTCGCTTCGTAAACAGATTAGCCTGGCGGCTTATAGTAAACGTGAATCGTGACTTTACTGTCGACAGGTTTGCCGTTGCGGAATGCGGGAATGAATTTTGCGCCATTGAAATCGGATAGGGCCGCCTGGCCGAAACCCAGATACGGGGGCTCCTCGGACACAACGTACATGATTTTCAGATTCCCCGCAGCATCGACCTCGACCGCGAGTTCAACGGCACCGGTCAAACTCACCGTCGTCGGGACTTCAGGATAATGAGTCCCGGTGAATTTTGAGTCCTGACCGACATAGGGTTGCGGATCGATGAAATCGCTTTCCTTCTTAAGTTCATCGAGTTGCTGATTAGCCAAAACACGCAGCCGCGGTTTACCATTCACAACCGCGAAGGTTACCGTACCGTAGAAAACGGCCAGAACCGGTTGGTGATTATGAATCGCGGGAATAAACTTCGCGCTGGCCAGATGTTTTAATACTTCCTTCTCGAGCAGCTCCGATCCTTTCGTGCCGCGATAAGTTCCGCTCCGAGCAATGTCGCCGGTTGGCGCGACAAGACACGTAAACATAACTGCCGCGTCTTTTTGACCCTTTTTGATCAAATCGGCAGTATCGATCGTGTTTATCAACGAGTTGGGACCTGTTCCAACTAGAGCAGGCCGGACCTCCGGCAGCGCCGGCGTCGGTGTTGGTGACCCAGGTTTTGCCGTTTGCGACAACGCGAGTTCAGCCGTGAGCAGCAAACCAATCATGCAAAATGTTCCGAGTCGCATGGCGGAATAGGCAAGCAGGATGCGCCGTTTTTGCAAGAAGAACTGATTACACCGCGATTGCTAGCGGGTTTACCGCGGCGATCCGGCGCACGATTTTGTGACGCTGGAAGTAACCAATTAGCGCATCTCGCGTTTGCAATGGATGCAGGATGCAGCTTGCCTCCGGTCGCTCGAGAAACGCGCGCAATTTCATGAAGTGATGGCCCCCGCTGCGTGCATCGAAACTATTAAACGCGACGATGTATTTCTTGTTGCGATCCAGTGGTTCTCGGTTAGCCAGGCTCATCGAGACGATTTTACAGTCGTCGCCGTGACCTTCCGTTTTCACCTCAAAGCCAAGCAGATTACGCTTTTCATGGCTGGCGAACGCATCTTCCATCGCAACCTTTATTTCCTCAGGTGAGAGTTGTGCGGTCACTATGTAGTTCTCGTAAGGAATTACTTTCCAGACGTCGTTAACCGTTTTGGTGCCCGCGACCAGGTCGGCTTTATCATCGAACGTCCCGTGCATGACACCATCAACTGGTACGCTTCGTTCTATCAACATTTCCATGATTGCCGCTCCGATCAGCCTCTCGACGTCGCTCGGCCGGCCGGGGTGACTTCGACCCCGCAGTTTCTCGGCCAGTTCGCCAATCGGCTCGGACAGCGCGGCCTCCGATTCGGCCAACTGCGATTTCGCTCGTGAAAGAATTGTCTGATCAAAGCCGAGGCGATTATCCATCAGCTCACAGATAGCTTCGCGGCGCATCAGCTTCTTTGAATTGCGATCGAAGAAAAGATCGACGCGCCCCACGTGAATGCCGAAATGATCTGCCTGGGTAAACAATACCCCATTCGTTAGCCGACTTGGAATATCCTGATGCGTATGTCCGGCAATGAACACTGCCATTTCTGGAAATTCCGACGTCAACGCCATCACCGTATTGGCAAAATCATCGCCACCGGTGCGCTCCTTGAGTCCCATATGACCGGTTAGCACAATTGCGTGCGCCCCCTCGCTTTTCGCCCTCGCGATCGCGCGGCGAACCGGCTCGACCGGATGCCGAAAATCAAGTCCCCTGGTAAATTCGGGCCAAAGCCAAAACCGCATCCCCGGCGTGGTAACACCAATGATTGCGACCTTGATTCCTGCAAGTTCCTTCAAAATGAACGGGCTAATTTTTGCAAATGGGTGTTTCGCATCCGGAAATTTTCCCGCCAATTTTCCTTCCATCAGCATGTTGGCTGCAAGGACTGGCATGTTTGATTGTTGCACTGCGCGTTCGAAGCACTCCATCCCCCAATCGAATTCATGATTACCGACGACCCACGCGTCGTATTTGAGATGATTGAGCAGATCGATCATCAACGCGCCCTTGTTTCGGAAGCTGACGTCGGTGCCCTGATACACATCCCCGATGTCGATCAAAATCGAGTTGGGGTTTTCTTCCTGCCAGCGCTTGATTTGCCTCGCACAACGCGCTAATCCGCCGCGATCTGGATTTCCGTCGTAGTCGGACGTTGGCAGAATATGACCGTGCAAATCCGTCGTGTGCAGGATCGAAATACAAACCGTGTCGGGATTGAGCGTCGCAGCAGCACTCGCGAGGGTCGGGACGGCGCTAACCAGTCCCGCCTGGCCGGCGAGTTTCAAAAATTCCCGGCGAGTCCACGATGTGTACGCGTCAAACATCGCCTATTTCAATAGACAGACATACTACCCCTGCGCCGGCCAATATCTCAAATGAAAATGCTGAGACTTCACTGTCTTGACCGTAAGACCGTTTGGCAGACACTTCGTCATGCTTAAGGAGAACGCCATTGCCGATTTCAAAGCAAACCTTCGTGGCGGACTGATCGAACCGGGTGACAAGGATTACGATGAAGTCCGCAAGGTTCACAACGGAATGATCCACAAAAAGCCGCGGCTGATTGCCCGTTGTGCGGACGTGGCGGATGTCATTAGCTCCGTGAACTTCGGGCGAGGAAACGATCTGCTTGTCTCGATCCGCGGCGGTGGACATAACGCGGGAGGTCTGGGGATTTGCGACGATGGCCTGGTCATCGACCTCAGCCCGATAAAATATACGCGTGTCGATCCGGAAGCGCGCACTGTCACTGTTGGCGGCGGATGCACATGGGGCGATGTCGATCATGCCACGCACGTGTTCGGGATGGCGACGCCGAGCGGAATCATTTCTACCACTGGCGTTGGCGGATTAACCCTCGGTGGAGGAATCGGGCATCTCACCCGTAAATGCGGATTGAGCATTGATAATCTCCTCTCAGCCGATGTCGTATTGGCCAACGGCAATTTTGTTAAAGCTAGCGCTGATGAGAATTCGGACTTGTTCTGGGCGCTTCGCGGTGGAGGCGGAAATTTCGGGGTCGTCACGTCTTTCACGTTCAAGCTGCACCCGATCGACACGATCTATGGCGGGCCAATGCTCTACGAATTGAGCGAAACAGCCGACGTAATGAAATGGTATCGGGATCTGATTCCAGCGGCGACCGATGATTTGAATGGCTTCTTTGCATTTCTCACCGTTCCGCCCGTTGCGCCTTTCCCGGACCATCTGCACATGAAAAAAATGTGCGGCATCGTCTGGGCATACGCTGGATCCCAGGAGAAAGCGGAGGAGACATTCAAGCCGATCCGCGATTTCAAAAAGCCTGCGCTCGATTTTGTAGGCCCACTGCCGCAACCGGCGTTACAAAGCATGTTCGACGCGCTTTATCCTCCAGGTTTGCAGTGGTACTGGCGCGCCGATTTCGTGAATGCGTTAAGCGACGACGCCATTAAGCAACACATTCGCTTCGGTGAAAAGCTTCCAACGATGCATTCCACCATGCACATGTATCCCATCGACGGCGCGGCATCGCGGGTTGGCAAACAAGATACTGCCTGGAATTATCGCGATGCCAAATGGGCGCAGGTGATCGTGGGCGTTGATCCCGATCCCGCGAATAACGAAAAAATTATCTCCTGGACGAAGAGTTACTACGATGCGCTTCATCCCTATTCCGCCGGCGGGGCATACGTGAACTTTTTGATGGGCGACGAAGGTGAAGAACGCGTGAAAAAAACGTACGGCGATAATTACCAGCGGCTTGTCGAGATCAAAAACAAATACGATCCCGATAATTTCTTTCGAGTGAACCAAAACATTAAACCGAGTTAGTTGTAGCGGCGCTCGCCGCGGCGAGCGCCGAGTCCAGAGGGAGCATCCGCGCAGAACGAGGCGACTGGCGTAGTTACGAAGGCGTTACCAATTTCAGTTTTGAAATCATGTTTGATCGCATGGAATCTGGTTGATGACCGCTGACGAATTACGATCATTGCAGGCGCCGCTAAAAGCACAGTATCGCGAGCATCCTGAGACAGCGTTGGTCACGCTCCGTGCAGAAGGGCGAATCGGCGAAAACGTCACCTGCAAAATCGAAACAGGAAAGGCGCGCGTTGAAGCCGGACTTCATCCGGCAACAGGCGGCGACAGTCAGAGCGCATGTTCGGCGGACATGCTGCTCGAAGCGCTGGTAGGTTGCGCGGGCGTTACGCTAAGTGCGGTCGCCACCGCTCTGAACATTCCTTTACGCGGCGCGACGATCAAAGCAGAAGGGGATCTCGATTTTCGTGGCACACTCGGGGTTTCCAAAGACGCACCGGTTGGGTTCAAAGAAATCCGCCTGAATTTCGATCTTGATACCGATGCCACCGATGAACAGGTCGCCACGCTAATTCGTCTGGCAGAGCGCTATTTGCGTCGTTACCAAACGCTAAGTCACCCTGCGAACATCAGCGTTTTGCATCACGTAATATCGCGCTAAAATCTTCGCCTATGCCATTATACATGGACATTCATAATCTTCCGGAGGGAACCACCGCTGAAGATGTCGCAAAAGCCCACGCGAAGGACATGGAAACGCAGCGCAAATATGGCGTCGAATACAGCAAGTATTGGGTCAACGAAAAGATGGGCAAAGTTTTTTGCCTCGTCCATGCGCCAAACGCCGAGGCAGCAGAGTGTGTGCATCGTGAAGCGCATGGGATGGCGGCGGAGAAGCTTATTGAAATACAGCCCGAGCTTGCGGAAGGGTTTCTAGGTGGTGTCGAAACAAATGCGGCGGGAGCTGTGATTCTGCCCGGTAGCGGAGCCGACGCGCGAGACCCGGGAATCCGAACCGTTTTGTTCACCGACGTTGTCAATTCAACGACGTTGACTCAATCGCTCGGGGACGAGGCGGCGCTGGCTTTGCTCGGTGTGCACGACACGATTGTGCGGGATGCCTTGTCCGCTCTCGGCGGGCGCGAGATCAAGCATACTGGCGACGGCATTATGGCTTGCTTTATCTCAACGGCAGGGGCCGTTCGATGCGCAATTCAGACAAGCACGGCCAAGCAAGCCCGGAACGCGCGCTCAAGGTCCGAGTTGGCGCTGCAGCAGGCGAACCCGTCGAGCAACATAACGATCTCTTTGGATCGACGGTTCAACTGGCCTCCCGCCTATGCGCTCACGCGCAGCCGGAACAAATCCTGGTATCAAACGCAATCGCCGAGTTATGCCTCGGCAAAGGCTTCCAATTCAAAGACCTCGGCGAGGTTACGCTCAAGGGCTTCGGTTACCCGGTCCGCGCACACGCTGCCGCGTGGAAACAGTGAGTTAGGCGAAGAAATGTTCGTGATCTTTTACGAACGTTCGCCTACTTCTCGTTAGGTATATGAAGCGCTTATTCCTGATATTGGCGATGCTGAGCTATAGCACGATCGGCGACGCACAAACAAAGAGCGACGAAGACGCCGTACGTGCTCTTCCGCGTGCGTTCTGTGAAGCATGGGCAAATCATGACGGCCATCAACTCGCAACCATAATGGCTGAGGACGTCGACTTCGTCACGGTCGGCGGAGCTTGGTTTCATGGACGCGCCGATTTCGAGAAATACCACACTCGCTTATTGTCCGGCCGCTTTCGAGACTCCGCCAACACACCGCTTGAGACAATTGTGCGCTTCCTCCGACCGGATGAGGCGATCGTCCATTGGAGCTGGACCATCGAAGGGGACAAAAATCCAGATGGATCGCCTCGCCCAAAACGACATATGGTTGGTAGCTGTCGCGCAGAACACGAATGCCGGCCCAGGCGCGCCGGAAGCTGACGACATCAAGCTGCCGATCAGGTTACCAAAAGCGACCTCGAAACCATGAGCCGCAAATGGGACCTAACCAATCGCTCCAGCCCACCGCTGGCCGTTCTGATGAGTAGCTTTCAAATGACTTCAACATTAACCTCCGCAGCAAAGTTCGCTCCCGCCAGCGGTGGCTGAGCTCTTTCTCGTTAGGCAATAGGCGACTCCCATAGAAAACACATGAAATCCATAGCTCAAGGCCTCGGAATGACGATTGGATTTGCGGCCTGCTTAGCTACAGTCGGCGCGGCCGATGATGCACCAAATAGGGTCGAGCGTGTGGTGGGCGCCGGTATTCGACCGATAATGGCGAAATACCGTATTGCCGGCGTGGCCGTCGGCATCACGCTCGCGGGTAAGTCCTTCGTCTATAACTATGGCGTCGCGTCAACCGAGACCCGGCAGCCTGTTACGCGTGATACATTGTTTGAGATCGGATCGATAACTAAGACCTTCACCGCCTTGCTGGCGGCCGAGGCACAAGTGTGCGGCTATCTTTCGCTCTCGGATAAGACGAGTAAGTATCTGCTCTCTTTGCGAGATAGTAAGTTCGGCAACGTAACTTTGCTCAATCTAGGAACGCATACGCCCGGCGGTCTTCCTTTGCAGGTGCCGGATAAGATCGGTAACAACGATCAATTGCTTCAGTATTTCAAAGACTGGAGGCCCACGTATGACGCAGGAACCTATCGCACTTACACCAATCTCGGTATCGGCCTGCTTGGGTTGATCACGGCGAAAAGCAGGGGACAGGATTTTGTCGGGCTCATGGACGGGCACCTCTTTCCTGCGCTCGGCATAAGGGACAGCTACATTAACATTCCGGAGGGTAGGATGGCGGATTACGCGCAAGGCTACACGAAGGAAGATACTCCGATCCGAATGACAACTGGCGTCCTATCCTCGGAAGCCTACGGCATCCGGGCGACCGCCGCTGACGTGATTCGGTTTGTGGAAGCCAATATGAATGAGATCGAAGTGGATGAGAAGCTGCGACGCGCGATCAGGGCAACGCACACAGGCTACTTCAAGGTAGGGCCGATGACTCAGGACCTGATCTGGGAACAGTACCCGTATCCGGTGACCTTGAAGACGCTGTTAGACGGGAACGCGCCGGAAATTATCTTCAATGCAACGCCGGTTACGCAGTTAAACCCCCCTGAGCAACCGCGTGATGATGTTTGGATCAACAAGACCGGCTCAACCAATGGCTTTGGGGCGTATGTAGCATTTGTTCCGGCGAAGCGGCTGGGGATTGTCATTCTGGCGAACAAGAGTTACCCGATCGCTGACAGAGTAACTGCTGCATACCAGATTCTCATATCACTTGCCGACGGAAAAAGTGGAGATGGTAAATTACCCTAGAGTATTTGCACGTTAACGCCTAACCATGCGATGCAGCCAACCACTGGCCGCCGTAGTGAAAAGCTGAAGGATGAATTATGAAGGATGAAAGCGAAGCTCGCTGCCGCCAGCGGTGACTCAGCTCAGTCTCGTTAGACCGCTATGAAACTGGTCGTCTCATTTATCGTCAGCGCCACTCTGGCAAACGGTCTTCTTGCTGGAGGGGATGTAGATCGCTGGCTCGTAGGCATGCCTGCATGGCAGTCAGTCGGGCTTCTCGCATGGGCGAATTACAGCCGCTCGGCCGATTTGGGCAACGGCTTCGTTCTATATCCAATACTCGCGATTGGTGGCACACTGCTTTCCCTTGCCGCAGCCGTGATCTTTATGCGCCAGGGGCAGCACGAACGCGTCGTTGCTATTCCGGTTTACGTGGCAGCGGCATTGGCGGTCGCGGGACTTTTAGTGACATTTAAGGCTGCTCCTTTCATGTTGAGTCTGCGCCACATTGGAAACGAAGATGTCGGTTTATTGCAGGATGCCTTCGATGGATTCAGGTTATGGGGCGGTGTCAGAACGGTGCTGCAAACTTTAGCGTTTGTCGCGAACCTGTGGTCGCTCGCAGTGATTGAAAAGCACCGGTCAGCGGGATGAGCATTCGAGTTTCGTATTTCACAATGCCGTTTAACCAATCGCTGGAGCCAACCGCTGCCCGTTGTACTGAAAGGATGAATTATGAAGGATGAGATGAAAGCCACGCTCGCCGCCGCCAACGGTGGCTCAGCTCCGTCTCGTTAGGCGCCTTGTATGCCGCAGTTTGTTTTTGGTCTACTACTGATCGCGTTTGCCGCGGTGGTGGGGTTCTACGGCACTCAGGTCGCACGAGAGGGTTGGACCAAAATGTTTTCGCCGCCTCGCGCCGAAGCGACCGCAGGGCGGCCATATGTCGTCGTTGCGAGTACCGAACTCGTGATTCCAGCCGATCATACCGAGCCGGTTCAGGTGGTCTTCGATCTTAAAAATACCGGCCAGACGGAGGCAGTAGGTACGCTTCGAGATTTTACCTACTACTTCAGCACCGATGCTGCGCAGCGTGAGTTCGCTTACCAGCACTCTGAGTCGATCCCTTTCTCGCTAGCACCGGGCGAGCAGTGGCGCGGACATTTTCTGCCGTCCTTCGTTTTGTCCAACGAGAAGCTAGAGGCACTCGATGCCGGCCGCGCTCGTCTATTTGTATATGCGCGCGGCGAGTACCGGGACCCAGCCGGGCGGGTCTTTCCGTTTCCGTTCGCGCGGATGTATCATCCCGTTGTTGCTGGCAAGCTCGCAATCTCCCCGCGCGATATAGTATTCAAATAGTTGTGCGTGCGCCTGAACATCTCGATTTTCACCGTGTAGCCAAGCGATGCGGCGAACGTGGGAAAAACAAAAAAGTAAGAATTAGGAAACCAGGAATGTTTTCGAATCCGAAAGAGGCGGTATGCGTATCGCTGCGCTCTATGATATTCACGGAAATCTGCCAGCCTTGGAGGCTGTCCTTCAGGACATTTGTCAAGCCGACGTTGATCAAATTGTAGTAGGGGGCGATGTCGTTCCCGGCCCGATGCCGCGCGAGACACTTGGGCGCTTGCTGGACCTCGACCTGCCCACACACTTCATTCACGGCAATGGCGAACTAGCCATCTTAGCCCAAATGGCCGGGGCGGTCACCTACTGGGGCACGACCTCAGGCGCGCGTCCTCCAGAAAGTATCGTCGAAGTCTATCGCTGGACCGCCGCGCAGCTGCAGCCGGAATTCGAGCCGGTGCTCGCAGGTTGGCCTAAAACAGTCCAGCTTGAGATTGACGGCCTTGGCCAGGTGCTGTTCTGCCACAGTACGCCACGCAGCGAAACGGAGGTCTTCACCCGGTTGACGGCTGAAGACCGCCTCCTGCCGCTCTTTGAACCGCTCCAAGTTGCTGTAGTCGTCTGCGGTCATACGCACATGCAGTTCGACCGAATGATTGGAAGAACTCGAGTGGTGAACGCTGGCAGCGTGGGGATGCCGTTTGGAGAACCAGGTGCGTACTGGCTCTTACTTGGACCCGACGTTCAGCTTCGCCATACGCCTTACGATCTGGCGAAAGCTGCCGAAAGCATTCGCGCCAGCAGTTATCCGCAAGCCCAGGATTTTGCAGCCCATAACGTCCTGCAACCGCCGTCAGAAAAACGAATGCTTGAGGCATTCAGTAAGGCTGAATTGAAGTGAAAGCGAACACAGCGACATCGCTCACTGATTAATCCTTGCACAACAGAAGGCCGTTGCTGAATTTCGCCTCGTTAGAGCCATGACCCATGAAATATTTTAGCGTTTACATGCTTTTAGCCATCGCAATTCAGAGCGTGTGCTACGCGGATGTCACGAAGTTCGCCACGGCGAATCCGTCCCGCCGTACGGCGGGCGGACTTCCCGCAGAAGATCGGAAGGCACTGCTGGAGGTTTCGCGCTTCCACGAAGTTCATTCCACCAAGGATTTGCCACCCGCAGTTGTTGCTCTTTGTGTCGACGACAAAGGCAAGCTCGCGGACCCGGGTCAGAATTGGAACGTGACTGATGCCATCACGGACCCAACGCTCCCATGGAAACGCCTGATTTGGGCAGCCGCAGGAAGCGATTATTACGTCGTTCATTACGAGCGCGGCGGAATCGATCACTCGTTTCACATCTTGGTTGCGAAACTCGCGAAGAATGAGGCGAAGCCAAGGGTAGTCTGGCACGCCGTTGGACACCAACTCAAAGACTACAGGGCATTTCTCGACGCATTGCGAACCGGGAAGCTGGACGACCGGCTGGATTACGGGCATTGAAGCGGAGTTAGCGATCGAGACGCAAGTAGCGCAGGTGGATCGGCTTCTCCGAAGACGATGCCAAGGAAATCGCCGAAGGCGCGGACATCAGGCGGCGAAGCCGCAGCATTTAGCCAACGCGTTGAGGACAACGCGTTCCACCTTTATTGATTTGAACAATTCTGTAAGTTCTGTCGCAATTCTTATGCAACTTGAAGGAATTGATCACGTAGCTGTTGGCGTGCGCGACATCGAGCAGTCAGTAAAATGGTATATCGACGTTCTCGGGTTCGAGCGACTTCATGAAGGCATGTGGGACGGTGTCCCGACCTTTATTGGCAAAGGAAATACTGGAATAGCGTTGTTCCCCGCGAGTCCGAATGCAAAGCCGACCTCGCTTAGTCACCGCGAACTTCGGATGCTTCATCTCGCTTTTCGCGCCGACCGTGAAAATTTTCTCGCCGCGCAACACGAATTGGAAACGCGCGGAATCAAATTCGAATTCCAGGACCACGAAATTTCGCACTCGATCTACTTCCGTGATCCCGACGGCCACGCGCTGGAGATCACGACTTACGAATTGCCTCAACCGTCCTGAGCTGCGTAACCTACGCGACTCTTCCGCAGCAGTTTTTGTATTTCTTTCCGCTGCCGCAGG
>Ga0193714_1000044_pt1 | contig 14549 bp, 10 predicted proteins | sample U2m1metaG_FD_143039 | JGI IMG/M metagenome (GOLD analysis project Ga0193714, IMG submission 143039) | Soil microbial communities from a riparian zone of the East river system, Colorado, United States - U2m1 | ecosystem: Environmental > Terrestrial > Soil > Riparian zone | place: USA: East River... | reverse complement strand
ATCGCCGAGCAATGCCATGGACATCGAGTGCAGCGCGATGTCCATGGCATTGCTCGGCGATCAGATCGACATCCACTGCGGCGGCGTCGATAACATCTTCCCTCATCACGAAGCGGAGATCGCACAGAGCGAAGGCGTGACCGGAAAGAAGTTCGTGCGGTACTGGCTGCATTGCGCGCATCTGCTCGTGGACGGCCAGAAAATGGCAAAGTCGTTAGGCAATTTTTACACCGTGCCGGATGTTCTGGCAAAAGCTTACACTGGACGCGAGCTCCGTTACGCGCTTCTGCGTGTGCACTATCGCGTGCCATTGAATTTCACCTGGGAAGGAATGAATGAAGCGCGAGAGTCGTTAGCCCGGATCGATGAGTGGCTGGCGCGGCTAAGACAAATCGCAAAAAGCGGAAATCTCCAACGCCCAACACCCAATCCCCAACGTCCAACCACTGCTTTTGAAGACGCGCTCGATGACGATCTCAACATTTCTGCGGCGCTCGGTTTTCTATTCGAATCGATTCGTGAAACCAATCGCGCGATGGACCAAAACGAAATGGACGCGGCTTCGGCACCTGCATGGCTGGATTGGTGGAAACGGACGAACACCGTTCTGGATCTTGAACCTGAGACTGACGTCGCCATTCCGCATGAAGTGGCACAGCGAGCAGAAGAGCGCGAGGACGCAAGGCGCGAAAAGAATTGGAAACGCAGCGACGAACTGCGCGAGCGGATCTTGGCGCTCGGCTGGGAAGTGCGCGACACGAAAGACGGGCCAAAGCTCACGCGCGGGGCCGGATCCGCGTAGCACATTTGCGCTTATTATTCTTCGAACGTGTAATCAAATCGCTCGATCTCCGCAGCGAACCGCTTGCGTACGAACTCGCGAAGTTCGTCATCGTAATATTTTGAATAATGCTCGCGGCTTGAACGGTTGTACTGCGGCAGGGCTGGTGGCGAAATGCCAATCGTCGCGCACACAGCGCGAAAGTCGTCGGCCAGACTTTCGAACCGCATGATGTAATCGACATTGGCAAACGGGTCTTCTTCGCCGTCGTCCAGTCGCAGATAGTCCGCCGCCGAGACAGCTTTGGAAATCATCCCGCGGAATTTTTTCCGGTTCCAGGTTTCGGGATTTTGCGTGGGCGTGAAGTAATACGACACCATTCGATCCCACGGATTCCGCACACACGTGAACTTGTACAGATTCCGAAATTGCTGGTCCCCCAAGGCATCGTGATACTCGCTCAACGTCGAGTGTTTCTTGACCTTGTAATTTGGATTCCGCAGTCCGAAGCGCTCGACCCCGTCCTGCTCCTTTCGTAGAGCAACGAGTTGATCCTCCGAATATTCGCGCAGGACGCTCTGAATCGAATTACCGGCTGTTTTTGGAATGTGAACGAACAAGAAGTGTTTCTGCAGGGAGATCATTCGTAGCCTCAGTCTATGGCGTGTTTTCCGGCGACGCGAGTGCTTGGGAATTGGGCGACTGCGCTAGCTGGTGTTGCTTATGTCTTGCCACTAACCCACCTGTTACTTATTGTCGTTCAACGTGAAAGCAGCGCCGGTGCCCCCTCGCGGCGAGGCGGAAAGTCGGTATGAATCATTCGCCTCGACTCGATGGTCAATAGTCCTCGAAGCAGGCAATTCGGCGACAGTTTCCGCTCACGCATTCAATGCGCTGTCGGAACTGTGCCAAATTTATTGGCGCCCGCTGTATTCCTTCCTACGCCGACAAGGATGTGGCCCAGACGATGCGCGCGATCTGATCCAGGGCTTTTTCGCTGACCTGATCGAGACTCGCGCATATGCTCGCGCCGACCGCGAGAAAGGGCGGTTCCGTTCCTTTCTCCTCGGCACACTGAAACATTTCGCCGCCGATGTGCACGATCGTGGACGGGCTTTGAAACGCGGCGGCGGCGTGATTCTTCAGAGCTTGGACGACGAAGCGACAGCAGAGGCGGAGGCACAAATTGCGCGAGCAACAAAATGGCAACCGGAGGAGGTCTACGACCGTGAATGGGCAGCGTTGCTTTTGCGGCAAGCGCTGGATCGGCTCACGCAAGAGTGCGCGCTCGCCGGCAAAACCGACCTCCTTAGTCATTTGATGCCGTATCTTTCGGCCACCGAGGAATCGGCAATCCCGTACGAACAAATGGCGCAACAAACGCATCGGCCGGTCGCGACATTGCGCAGCGATGTTGCCCGATTGCGCAAGCGTTATCGCGCGATTCTACGCGAAGTCGTGCGCGATACGGTCTTTGAATCCGAAGACGTGGACGAAGAATTGCGATATTTGTGCCGCGTCCTGGCCGCGCGGTAGTCTGACAAATGCAACCCGCCCCGCAGGAGATTTCGACCTGCTCGAGTTGCGGTGGCGTTCTCGAGGAGACACCCGGTGGCGGACTCGGCTGCATGTCTTGTTTGTTACGCGCCGGAATTGGCAGTGAAGAAGAAGTGGCGCAAGATTCAACCTCGAACGCCTTCGAGGACGGCGGTCGCTTCGGTGTTTATGAGATTGATCGCCGCGAGGATGGAAACCTTTTCGAGCTTGGCCGTGGGGCGATGGGCGTCACGTTTCGCGCCACCGACACGTCGCTGCAGCGCAAAGTCGCCTTAAAGATCATTAAAATCGACATCGCTGCCCGAAGCGCCGACACCCGCGAACGCTTTATGCGCGAAGCCCGTGCAGCGGCAGCACTGCGACACGAAAACATCGCTACCATCCACCAGTTCGGAATGCGTTTTGAAACAGGACAATATTTTTATGCGATGGAACTGATCGAGGGCGAGACCCTTGAGGAACGCGTTCGCCGCGCCGGGCCGCTCGATGCGCGCACCACTATCCAGATCGCACAGCAGGTCACCTCTGCACTGGCCGCGGCGGAAAAGTGCGGATTAGTCCACCGCGATTTGAAGCCAGCGAACCTGATGCTCGTCTCGACCGATGCCGAAACGACCCACGTCACCAATAATACAAAGCTGCTGGTGAAAATAATCGACTTCGGTCTCGCTAAGGCAATTCATACTCAAACCGATCCGAAGTCGCTGACCCATGACAGATTTGTCGGCACGCCTGCATTCGCCAGCCCGGAGCAATTTGAACATTCTCCGCTCGACGTGCGCTCCGACATCTACTCACTGGGCGAAACGCTCTGGTTCGCGCTCACAGGGAAAACCCCATTTGCAGGCCATAGCGTGGAGGAGATTCACCGCGCCCAAAAATCAAACGTACTTCCCATCGAACAACTCAAAGCAGCGCACGTTCCCTCTCGCCTGAGGTCACTTCTCGAATCGATGCTTGCGCTGGAGCCAGCATCCCGGCCCGGCACCCACGAATTATCAGCGCAGCTGCAACGTTGTTCGCCAGAGGCACGCACCGCGCGACGCACGCGCGTCGCTCTCTCAGCCGCCGCCCTACTGGTTCTCGCCATGTCTGCGCTTTTTGTCTTGCGACCATCGCGAATCCGGAATGCGCCTTTGAATCCCGCGCCGGACAAAAGCATTGCAGTGCTTCCGTTTGAAAACCGCAGCGAGGACAAAGCAAATGCGTACTTTGCTGACGGTATTCAGGACGAGATTCTGACCCGCTTATCAAACATTGCGGATTTAAAAGTGATCTCGCGCACTTCCACGCGGCAATATCAGAGCAAACCTGCCAATCTCCGCGAGATCGCGAAGCAGCTTGGAGTAGCAAATATTCTTGAGGGTAGCGTGCAAAAAGTGGCCGACCAGGTGCGGGTCAACGTGCAGTTGATTAATGCGCAAACCGATTCCCACCTGTGGGCAGACACCTACGATCGGAAGTTGAATGACATCTTTGGTGTCGAGAGTGAGATCGCCAAAGGAATCGCCGAGTCGTTACAAGCCAAGCTGACCGGTCGCGAGGAGAAAGCATTAGCAGATAAACCAACAAACAATCCGGAGGCTTACGATGCGTATCTTCGCGGCCTGGCTTTTGAAGCACGCCAGCGCCTCTCTTTCTCTTGGGATCTTCGATGGAAGGCCGCCGGTTTTTATGAACGGGCGGTGCAGCTTGACCCCAATTTTGCGATTGCTTGGGCGCGGCTTTCTCGCGCGGACGCAGATCTTTACTTTAATCGGGTTGACGCCGCTACCGCCGCTCGGGGCGATCTGGCGAAACGTGCTTTGGAGAATGCGCAGAAACTTGAGCCGAACTCGTCTGAAACCCTGCTCGCCCTGGGTTATTATCAATACTGGGTGCTGCGTGATTACGGGGATGCCATAACCACATTCGAGCGCGTCACCAAAATGCTACCAGGCAACAGCGAGGTACGATACGCCCTCGCGTTGGTTACGCGGCGCGAGGGACACTGGGATCAAAGCGTGACCTATTGGGAGCAAGCCCTCGCCCTGGATCCACGCAATATGGAGTTACTTACGGAAGCAGCATGGACTTACACCATGCTTCGACAATTCCCCGCCGCGCTCAAGCTCGACGATCGAGCGCTGGACATTACGCCAAACGATCCCGATGTGAATGCGTCAAAGGCCAGCATTTATCAGGCACAGGGTAACTTGCAGCAAGCCGCTAGGTTACTATCAGAAATACCCGGGCAGAAACCTTTTGAGCGTATCTTCGCAACGAAGATCACTCAGTTAAGACTTGAACGAAATTACGGTGAGGCTATTCGATTGCTGCAAGCGGGATTGGCTCAATTCCCCTTTGCTTCTGAGACCGAAAAGGCCTTTTATCAGTTGAACCTTGCTTTCATGCAGCGTCTTGCTGGCGATTTGGCTGGGGCAAAGCTTACTGCTGAACAGGCACGCACTACATACGAGCAGCTCCATAGAGATCAACCAGAGAGGTCCGGCTGGGCGGCAGCGCTGTCTCTAGCTTATGCCGCGATGGGGGAGAAGGATTCGGCTATAAAGCTAGCGGAACGTGCGATCGTGCTTCTGCCCCGTGCTAAAGATGCAATGGACGGACCTGGGTTAGAAGCAAACCTAGCGTTAATTCAGACAATTTTTGACGAAAAGAGCCGTCCGATCTCAACTCTCACCCAGTTGTTACAAACCACCTATACTAACTTATTCGGACAAGGGCCTATTACGCCGGCCCTTCTTAGGCTCGATCCACTCTGGGATCCGTTGCGCGGCGATCCCGCCTTCCAAAAACTCTGCGAAGATAAGCTCGACAAACGCATCGCAGTTCTCCCGTTTGAGAACCTGAGTGATCCGCACGACGAATATTTTTCGGATGGACTGTCGGAAGAACTAATCTCAGCTCTTGCTCAAATCAGTGAGCTCAAAGTAATCGGTCGCAGTTCTTCGTTCCGCTTCAAGGACAGGAAAGAGGAACCAAAAACGATTGGTGAGAAGCTGGGTGTGAGCACGCTCCTGGAAGGCACCGTACGAAAGCAAGGCGACAAGGTGCGAATTGTCGCCGCGCTGACAAATGCCGCCGATGGGATTGAACTATGGACCCGGACGTTCGATCGCGAGCTAAAAGATATCTTTGCAGTTCAAGAGGAAATCGCCAAAGCGGTCGCTGAGTCACTAAAGGTGAGATTGCTCGGATCGGATGATAGATCGGCTCAAAGGGCTGCGCCTAACAGCGTAGAGGCGCACAATGCTTATCTCCAAGGCCATTTTTATTTTCAGCGCCGTAATCTCGAGGACTATCGCAAAGCGGTGAGCTACTTTGATGAGGCGATCCGGCTTGATCCTAGTTACGCCTTGGCTTACGCAGAGCGTTCCGAAGCATGGACGCTCATCGGCGATTTGAGCCCCGAGCGAAAGGAGGCTTGGGCTGCGGCGAGAAAGGATGCGGAGAAGGCCGTCGCGGTCGGTCCGAATCTCGCCGAGGCGCATGCGGTTTTGGGTTGGATTCGCTTTCTTATCGATTGGAAGTTCGCCGACGGGCTGAGCGAGCTAAAGCGCGCGAAAGAAATCTCGCCCGCAAATGCGACCGCGAACGACCTGCTGGCCCGAGTGATCATTTACCTGGGGCGGCTCGATGAGGCCGAGCGGCACGCCCGACATGCTGTGGAACTCGATCCTCTTTCTTTTACAACGCAAGGTAATCTGGCTCGCGTCCTTTTCTTTGCCGGAGAACTGGATGAGGCAGATGCGGCGGAGCGCAAAGCGGCAGAGTTGCAGCCCGCCGCCGCTTCCAATCATCGCTACCAAGTGCTGGTTGCTGTTCAGCGCGGTGATGGTGAGACGGCACTGCGGGAAGCTCAACTGGAGCCCGATGAAGGCTATCGCCGTTTCCTGCTCGCTCTCGCGCACTCCGTACGCGGAGATCGTAAGGCAGCAGACGCGGCCCTAGCCGATCTGATTGGCAAGGGCCGAGATCAGTTCGCCTATCAAATCGCTGAGGTTTACGCGGTGCGTGGCGAGAAAGACAAAGCATTCGAGTGGCTGCAAATCGCGCTCGATAATCACGACACCGGCATGTTGAGTCTTCTAGTTGATCCGTTGTTGCGCGGCTTGCGCGGCGATTCCCGCTACAAGGCGATACTAGAAAAAGTAGGTTTGCCAGGGTCGTTATAGTATTAGCTGCTTTACGACCTAATGCCTCTACATCCGCACTTCTGAGACACTGAGACCTGAACGGTTCTACGGGCTTTGCGCGCCGATCCCGCTTTCCAAAAACTCCTGCGAGGAAAAGCAAAACTGAATCTCGGCAGCTTTTTCGCGGTTCACTATTCGCGTCATTAGGTTGGTTTCTCCCAGTTGGGCGACAGCTTCGTCGTTTGCTGCGATCCGGGTAAATCTCCTTTTCGCTAAATTTTCTGCAATATCACGCGGGATCTCCCGAAGTACGTCAGTGGAGACCAAAATCACAAACAACTGAAAGGAAATTTGAATCATGAAAACTTTTATCGTTTACGATTTAGATACGGGATTACCGATCGCAGTGGGCGAAGCGATCAAAGCAGAGTGGGCGCGTGTTGAAACGGCAGAGGAAACAAACATTCGTGCCGAAAACTTGATCGCAGAGGAAATTAGCCTGGGAAAGGAGTTCGAACTTCCATGAAGCCCGTCTTCACAACGAAAATGAAGTGTGCAATAGTGGCTACATTGGTGTCGCTTGTGTTTGTATCGCAGGCATCTGCGGTGTTACGACCGCTCTTTCCGATCAAACCCTCGGCGCCATTTAACGGTGAACTCGTTGTCATAGGAGACGAGTTGGTGCTGCGACCCGCAAAAAAGCCTCCGATGCATCCCCCGGTTCAGGCACACTAGGGGAGTGCCTGGACACGAAGCTATCCACTTTATCACGCCAGCTGTGCCTTGCGTCGGCTACTTCTCGCAGAGATCTTCGCGCGCAGGGAACGCCGCATCTATTGAAACGCGCGAGCACAAGGGCGATTTCGCGGAGACTTAGAGCGTTTTCGGCGTCGCCAGCTTTATCTCGACATAGCCTGCCAGCGGGTTTATGAAAGATCTTCAGGTAGCTCCACATGTCCCCGAGGCGCAAGATGAGATTGAGCGCAAGATCGGGCAATCGTTGCCTCGGTCTGGTCTAACCTCTTAGGTCAAACAAATGCAACCCTCTTCGCAGCAGATTCTGACCTGTCCGACCTGCGGTGCTGCGCTTGAGGAAACTTTCGGTGGCGGAGGCGGCTGCATGTTTTGTCTATTGCAGGCGGGAATCGGCAGCGAAGAAGAAGGGGCGCAAGATTCAACCTTGGACGCTCTCGGGGGCAGCACGCGCTTTGGTGTCTATGAAATCGATTGTCACGCGGATGGAAGTTTCTGTGAGCTTGGCCGTGGAGCAATGGGCGTCACTTATCGCGCCACCGACACGTCGCTCCAGCGCCAAGTCGCCTTAAAGATCATTAAAACTGATATCGCCGAGCGAAGCGCCGACGCCCGCGAACGCTTTGTCCGCGAAGCACGGGCGGCTGCAGCATTGCGACACGAACACATCGCCACCGTTTACCAATTCGGAATGCGCCTTGAGACAGGTCAATATTTTTACGCGATGGAACTGATCGAGGGTGAGACCCTTGACGAACGCGTTCATCGCGCCGGGCCACTCGATGCGCGCTCCACCATAGGAATTGCACAGCAAGTCACCTCGGCCCTAACCGCCGCAGAAAAACACGGGCTAGTTCACCGCGATTTAAAGCCAGCAAACCTGATGCTCATAAATGCAGACGACGCCGAAGTGATGGGCAGCGATCAAGCTCGGTCTAAGCGAAGTAGAATACGCGCGCTCCGCAAGAGCGGGATTCCGGTGGTGAAAATCATCGATTTCGGTTTGGCCAAAGCTTTTCACACCGAAACCGATCCGAAGTCGCTGACCCATGACAGATTTGTCGGTACGCCGGCATTCGCCAGCCCGGAACAATTTGATCATTCTGCGCTCGACGTGCGCTCCGACATTTATTCGTTAGGCGAAACGCTCTGGTTTGCGCTTACCGGAAAACCGCCATTTGCCGGCCATACCCTGTCTGAGATCCACCGCGTTCAAAAATCAGATGTGCTTCCCACCGAACAACTTAAAGCCGCGCATGTTCCGCATCGCCTGAAATCGTTGCTCGCATCGATGCTCGCATTCGAGCCGGCGTCCCGTCCCGGCACCCGCGAATTAGCAGCGCGCCTGCAACGTTGCTCCCCGGAAGTACGCAGCGTGCGACGCACGCGCGCTGCTCTCGCAGTCGCAACCGCCATCGTTTTCGGCGTGTCTACACTTTTCCTCTCATATCGATCACGAGTCGAAAATGCGGCCTTGCCTCCCGCGCCGGAGAAAAGCATTGCAGTGCTGCCGTTTGAAAACCTGAGTCGCGATCCGGACAATGTCTATTTTGCCGATGGGGTACAAGATGAAATTTTAACCCGCCTGGCCAGCCTCGCTGATTTGAAGGTGATCAGCCGCACCTCCGTCATGCAATACAAAAGCGGAGCCGCGCGCGATCTTCGCCAGATTGGCCACCAACTGGGCGTCGCGAGAGTGGTGGAAGGAACCGTCCAGCGGGCGGGCAATCGGGTGCGCGTTAACGCACAATTGATCGACGTGGCTACCAATCGCGGGCTTTGGGGGCAGAGTTATGACCGCGACCTTGCTGATGTATTCGCGATTCAAAGTGAGATCGCGACCTCGATTGCCCAGCATTTGCAGGCCAGCCTTTCGCAACGCGAAAAGACTGCGATTCAACAAGCTCCCACAAATGACATCACCGCCTTCGAACTGTACGCGCGAGCCAAAGATCGTCTTGCCGGCAGCAATGCCAAAGCGAATTTGCTGGAGGCCGCTGAATTGCTGAACCAGGCTGTGGCGCGTGATCCGTCATTTTTCAAAGCATATTGTCTGCTCGCTTCTACCCACGACCGCCTCTATTTCCTCGGTAGAGATCATACTCCCGCGCGCTTGGCACTAGCCGAAGCGGCCATCCAAGAAGCATTTCGGCTGTACCCCGATGCGGGTGAAGCCCACCTGGCGCGGGCCCAAAATCTTTACCGAGGCTACCTTGACTATGATGGTGCTCTCGCCGAATTGGACGTAGCCGCCAAGACCTTGCCAAATGATGCCAGTGTTTTCGAGTTAAAGGGTTACATTGAGCGTCGGCAAGGCAAGTCAGAAAAGGCAGTGCGTAGCCTGGAACGCGCCATTGATGTGGATCCGCGCAACAGCTTCACGCTCCAGCAGATTGCGCTAACTTATCGTGACCTGCGCCGTTTCGCCGAACAAAAATCGGTTTTAGACCGCGCGTTGGCTATCGATCCAAATAATGTCGAAATCAAACTAGAGCGCGCGACCGCGGATTTCTATTGGAAAGCTGATACCCGCCCGCTGCATCAAATAGTCGATTCAATTCGGGCCACAAATCCCGCAGTTACTCAAGACGTCGCCGAGTATTGGCTTTTTTGCGCACTGGCTGAACGCGATGTCGCCGCCGCAAAAAATGCCGTGAATGCCGCCGGTGCAAACGCCGCCTTAACTGATGACGCCGTCGCTTTCAGTCGGTCATTCATGGAAGGCGTTATTGCTCGGATGTCTAAGAATGATGCCGAAGCACATGTAGCCTTCAGTGCGGCACGGGCAGAGCAGCAGAAAATCCTTCAAGCTCCCGAAAGCTACGGCCCGGCCCTCTGCGTCCTGGGTCTGATCGACGCTGAGCTGGGACGGAAAGAGGAAGCGCTGCGCGAAGGCCGGCGCGCAGTTGAGCTAATTCCCGTGGAAAAAGATGCAATTTACGGAATCGGGATGGTCAAGTACTTCGCGATGATCGCTGCATGGGCTGGTGATAAGGACCTCGCTTGCGAGCAGCTTGCCATCGCCACCCGTCCTCCGACCCGACTTTTGTATGGCGAATTGAAGTTGCTGCCGTTCTGGGAGCCTGTCGACGTAAGTTTTTTACAACAAATTAGGATCGTGGCTTACAAGTTGACGTGATGGACGGCGCGACACGCTTCAGTCTTCGGCTGTTTCAGTATGAGGCTTGAACACAGCGGTGCAGTCCGCCCATTTAGACACCAGAATCAGGACCCGTCTGATTAGCGACCCTGAGCTGAGGATTACTCGTTTCCTGGCCCTGGAGCTAGCCCCCCCTTACTTCGACCAAGCTTCCCTATATTCGTCTCGAGCCAAGCGTTAAGCTTTTGCAGTTCGACATGCGAAAGCTTGCTCAAACCGGTGGCGTGACGCTCTTCCGCGGTCATCACGTCCTCGATGTTCTTCTGAGTTGGGCTGTTTTCTTCTTCTGGTGGAGTTGGCATTGCAGCATGTTGCGAGCGCCTGCAAAACACGTCAAGAAAATTATGTTGTAACGCAAACTCTTAGTATGTTTTACTGATCCGCAACACCCCTTTGTCGCCGTTACTTAGAAACTGGAGACATCTATGCCAACCAACCCCTCAACCCTACGAGGGCAACAAGCCGTCAAACTGAGTGTCACAGTAAAATCTAACCTCGAGAGCAAATACGACCCGGCTGCTCTCAAGCGAATTAATGCCGCAATTAAACGCTGGATAGACGCGGATAAGAAGCGGGGCATCCAAACTGTGCACGTCGCCGTGGACGATCCTGCAGATACGTATTTGAAGAAGCTACGCGTGACGCCAGTTTCGGGTAAAGCTACTGCTCCCAAAATCAAGCGAGCAGTTGATGATCTATGGAAAAAGCTTAAGCCCGAGTATCTCGTGCTGTTTGGAGGTATCGATGTCGTCCCAATGTTCGAAGTTCTTAATCCAGCCTACGATCAGAACGGAGACAACGACGAAAAGGTGCCCACCGATAATCCTTACGCGTCGTCTAAGCGCTTTAGTTCGTTAAAACGAATCTCGTACCTCGTTCCGGACCGCGTAGTCGGTCGGATCCCCGATATGTTGGCTGACCCTGGCGACAACGGTCGCAACAGTGATCCGGCCTGGTTTGTCGCCTATCTTAAGACCGCTAGGTTTTGGAAAGCACAAGATAAAACTTTTTACGCGGGTCCATTGTACGCTATTTGTACCCGCGAGTCTAAAGACGCAGGACTGGACTGCCTGAGGTACATTGCCAGAGAGGATTCCCCTCTGTTTCTTTCCCCTCCCATTACCGATGGTTCGTCCCCTGCCCGCAAACGGCTTTCGGCCCCAGTACACATGATTAAGTGCCATGGCTCGCAATTCAGACCGGTTTTCTACGGGGAAAAGGAAATCCACAAACAGACCAAATTTTTGAAGGCTATCCGCAGCGCGACTTTGGAATCGCGGCTCACCTCCGCCACACTGGTGACCACGATGTGCTGTTACGGCGCACAAATCTATTCACCTTTCGATCCTAAGGCTAAGTACCGCGGAGAGTGGCCGCTGGCGAGCACCTATCTTCGCAAAGGCGCTCTCGCTTTCGTCGGTTCCACTATGAAGGCTTGGGTTGGTTCTCCGGTCGAGAAGAAATGGGCCGACGTCCTTGCCGCCGGTTACTTGAAGAACGTTTTGGTAGGTTCCTCGATTGGGCGTGCTTTTCTCGATTCTAAGACCGCTTATGCGTACTCGATCATTGACCAGGGAAGAATACTTAGCCTCGCGGATGAGAAGACCCTGATTGAGTATGTTTTGATGGGAGATCCCTCAATCCATCCAGTAGCGAGCGCGGTACCAAAGGGCCTACTTCCCGATGAAGAGCGTCGGCGGCGACGGGTGATTAGCCAGCGGCTGGCCCGAGGGCTCCGCAACCTGCTTCCAGAACGGCGGCCCCCAGGACGGGCGGAACCAACCATGGCAAAGAAAGTGTTTGCCAAAGTCAAACGAGGCCTTGCGAAAGACGTCCGCAAGCGGCTCAAGGAGTTTAATATCAAACCAACCGCGGCCCGAGTGTCAAAACTTGATATCTCGCTAGACGACGGTATCGCGCAACCGCTCAAAGAATACTATTGGAGTGGACAACGCGCTGAGGACGGGTACCACAAGCAGGCTTGTTTGGTAAAAGCGCAAATTGACCGAAACGGCACGCTGTGTCGCACGTCCGTGGCGTATAGCAGTTAACGGCAGCGAACTGCGACAGCGCGAGCTCCCGCGCATCCGCTGCACGCGCAACGTCGAAGCGCTGCGCCATCGCAATGGGGCAAACATCTTTGTATAAGCCTCAAAACTCTGAAGTCCAAAAAATGGGATCCTGATTCGGATTGGGTGATGCCGGAAGGTCGAACCTAGGTGGCTTAGGCTGACTTTTCCGCCAGACCTCCCCCCTTTTCTTTCCGCTTACACGTTCCGCGTCTGGTCCCATACGCTCGATCGTGCTTCGGTCGTCGGCGCTAAAGATTTCAGCAATCTTTTTGCCATGCCGACTCACATTTCCCGAAGGAACAGGTAAATGAACAATCCGATCCAAAACGAAGCTGAAACCCAAGAGCTGAGGCGTGAGATACCTTTTCGGTCCGCACTGGAGGACGAAACAAATGAGGAAATAAGTACGTCTATCAATGATCCAGACACGATGCTCACCATGATTGTGCTTCTACTTGCCTGCCTCGGGCTTGCGGTCCTGGCGCATGTAGTTGTTTAGTAACTAACTAAATGGTAAGCCATTTCTTCTAATAGGCGGCAGTAATCCAACTGTCGAAACAAGCCGTCACGCGATTACGTGACGGCTTTTTTGTTTTATCGCATCACACCTGCAAAGGACCGCGCTAAGCCGGCACAGCCAGCGCCTCCGCAAATAACACCGACTGCCACGCTTTCTGCTAGAGAGCGCGCCGGGCTTCGGCTTGGATAAACACGCACTGCGTCGTAGCGAATAGTTTCGTTAGGCCGCTAAGTCGCGGTTCCCGCATTTTGTCTGCCACGCCCCATAAAGGTTTCCGAAGGAACGGGCATGAAGACAAAGTGCCTGAGTCCGAAGAGATATCTTGTTGCAGCGTCGTTGATGCTCATAAGTGTCTTACTAACATTTCATAGCGCGATCGCTAATGCACAGCGGCGCGGTACACTGGACGCCACCCGCACGGTAGGTGGCGAGCCGGGGGAGCACGATAGAGATCCCGACTATATCGAAAAGCGTGATAAATTCCTCAACGGGTTCTTTGGCACCGGGCCGGGAGGCGTGTCGCGGACCGCGTACGAGGCTGGGCGAGCGATGGCACGGGTGTTGCCTCCAAGTCCGCTTTTGCAAAACGAGAGCTTCAAATCGCCCGGGGCGCCGGAGATATCGCGGTTATGGACCTTGCCAATAGCGCCTCCCATTGAGCACAGCTACGGTGGAAATGCAGGCGCGATGGTCCATACGTTGGCGGTCGATCCGTTTAACGCGAACATTGTTTACACAGGAGGCTTCGGCGGCTTGGCCAAGACAACCGACGGCGGTTTCACGTGGCAATATTTGTCCGACGCGTGGACTTCGCAGAGCGTTAGTGCTATCGCCGTCGATCCTAATGCGTCCAGGATAGTCTACGCAGGCACCGGAAGAGAGGACTACGGACCTTATAGCGTCGGCCTCTACCGATCACTCAACGGAGGATTAAGCTGGAGTAGACCCCTGGGCAACGATCACTTTGCAGGGACGTACGTGAGGGCAATTGCTATCGATCCGAACGGTTCGGGCTCGGAGTTGAGCACGACGCTATACGTTGCAAACACCTCGGGGTTGTGGCGCTCGACTGACAGTGGCACGACTTTCACGCAAACTCGCCAGGTAGGAATCTACGATGTTGCCATCGATGCCTCCACCTTCCCGTCTACGCTTTACGTTACCGATAACACGGGGACATTTAAGAGCACTGATTCAGGCAACTCCTGGGTTAACATACATCAAGTCCTTCTACACTCACACAACCGGCTAAGCGTAGTGAAGTCGACATCGCATCGACGAAGCTCCACGCTTTACCTTATGGGACCTCGGGACCCCGACCATAATCTGTATAAGTCTACAGACCGCGGCGTGACTTGGGTCCAAATCCCAACGAGATGCTTTGCCGAGGCTGATAGCTGCAATGACCCTGACGGGAACATCGGCTTCCAAGTGTTCGCAGTGGATCCCGCTAATCCACAGATCATTCTCGGAGGGAACGCGGCTCTTTATCGTACTACTGACGAAGGCACGACCTGGATGGAAATAGGCCACTGGTGGGGGGATCTCGATCCGAGACGCTCGATACACA
>Ga0193714_1000043_pt1 | contig 14570 bp, 17 predicted proteins | sample U2m1metaG_FD_143039 | JGI IMG/M metagenome (GOLD analysis project Ga0193714, IMG submission 143039) | Soil microbial communities from a riparian zone of the East river system, Colorado, United States - U2m1 | ecosystem: Environmental > Terrestrial > Soil > Riparian zone | place: USA: East River... | reverse complement strand
GTTAATTTATATGAATCAGGCATAGGAGAAGAATTTATTGCTATGCAGCTAGATCTAGAAATTCCAACCGTTATCAGCATTCTGAAAGAGTATAATATTTACAAGGGAAAAGTAGAAGAAGAGATAGCCAAATAATTCTACTATTTATTTTTCATTATTGCTTATCACTAGACTTGGAAATTTAAACTTTTTTTGTGTATTCTGATGTGAGTTTTGAAAAGATTTCATTTTTTTACCTTTTCATCTTCACTTGCACTAATCTGACTTATGATGATAAAATTCTAGTCCAAGTCTGTAAGTATCAAATATGTCGTCATATGAAGATGCTTCTTTATCTAGTGTCCCTTCATTATCTACTGTTCAAGGTGATTAGTCAGTTCAAATGTGATTGGCTTCATAACCTCAGGGTGATATAGATAGCATAGTTAATTTTGTACCCACGTGGAAATTACGATTTCAGGCAGTACTATTTGTCTGATAAAATTCCGATCGGTGGGAGCTAGAAGAGGTCGGAGGGACCTGAGGATAAAAAGTTTTTAGTCGCCAAGGGTTAATCATAATCGTGCCCAAACAGTCCGAGCAGTTGCATCGCGACCGCGACGCTGTTCGGCGAAGTAACAAGCACGTGTTTTTGACTAATCCTCCAGTGAATGCATTGCCAGGTGACGAAGATCCGATTGCAGTATTAACTGAAAAGGCCAGAGATTTCGTGTTCCAGACAATAAAGGACAGATGGCAAGACCCACCATTCAATCCCTTGTGGTTCGCAGAATATCACTACCTATCTATCACACCAAGGGATGACATTCTGGATGCAAGATTAATGCCTGAATCTTCAACAGGAGCAAGAATCGAGCTGGACCCTAACCATCCAAAAGCAAGAGTCAGTTTTTCATTGACTCATGAGATAGACCAAACATTGTTTTCCGATATTGGCCTGACTATTTGGAACAGGCTCAAAATGTTAAAGCGCGAGTACTCAGATGAAGCTCGAAAGTTCCTAGCGATGATTTGCGAGGAGCAACGGCACTGGAAACGACCTCTATGAACAATACACGCAGGGGGCTTCCGCTAACCAGAGCTCATGTTGAGCAGATATTTCCGAAATTAACGCCAATACAGATTCGTCGCATTACAGCGCGTGGGCACACGCGTGCCATACAGCGTGGCGAAGTGCTCTATGAGCAGGGAGTCACCGACGTACCGTTCTTTGTGGTTGTCTCAGGCGAGCTCGAGATTGTGCGCCCTTTGGGGCCAGGCGCCGTTGAGACCCTTGTCTTCCCTCAAAATATTTGTTTAATGTCAGAGACTACGAGATTTCAGCAGTCAAAACTTGGCGCAAGTTATTATCGTCGCTCTATGCAATACCTTCTCCCACGTTCATTAAGGCGGATCATATCGTTTGGTAAGAGTTCAAAATAATCGCTCTTTGTTCGATATTTTTCTATGAAATCGTTTATGCAATCAGTCCTTTGAAAGGCTGAAAAACTAGATTGCCATACATCATTGATATTGAACTCAGCAGTACTGCCATTTGTTTCAACGTCTCTTTGCCTTTTACAAAGTTCGTCCATAAGTCTATCTCTTATAGTATCATAGTCTTTTTCTATATCGTCAACGCTGATCGGAGATGCCTTGACATTATATTGTATTAATCATCCTCATGATCGAATAGAGTTTATTCTCTTTTTTTTAGCTTATGGTACTAGTTTTAGACATTCTGCGATAGCCGTAAAACTACCGATACCCTCAGTACTAGTCATTCTAAAATTTTTTGCTCGAGTTATAGGTGAATGTCCAATCTGTATGAAAAAACTTTCCCGTGGTAAAAAATTCTGTCCGAGCACTTGAAGGCTAAAAATATAGATAGCTGTTTGCTAACTTAGCTGTCTAGTGTTTTCAGAATTTTAGACAAGCTATTGAAATTCCACCAGTTGGAACACATGTAAAAGTTACTGGTTCATATGTATTAGATCATGAGCATAACGATTGGGCTGAAATACATCCGATAACTTCTATAGAAGAGATACCTTAGACAATATCAACTCCTCCTTTCAAGTACTATACCAATAATGAAAATAAATTTGAATTGATATATAGGCTAGTTGCCGTTGTTATTTTATGACATAGACTTTAACTCATGACAATGAAACTATGGGAGAATGGTCAGACGATATGATTGTTAGGATAGCGGCGCAGCTAAAGAAATCTAAATCTAAAGATGATTCCATTAAAAAGGAAGCGACTCGAAATATAGTCGCAGAATTTCTTCCTGATCAAATTCGCGATGCTTTCCTTTCTTAGCCTAAGAAGGGCAAGGAGTCTAAACAACAGAAAGGATTTGTAGATCAAAAACGTCAAGTGGAAATTGAAGTAAGGCGACAAATTAGATTGGGAATAGGATGTTTTAAAAGGAGAAATGGTCTTGGTCATCAGAAAGCTGAAAAAATAAAATATGAAAAAATATATACCTACATAATCAACTAATATTTTTTTACTCTGCTTATGTAATGGTCTTTACCTTGTGGGCTATTAGCATGTTAGAAATATGGGCTTATTCGCTACGCCACAAAGTAATGCATTTGCAATGAAATTATGTAAAAGTCATATTATAGAAGGAAAGCATCCGTAATTCCTTTGGCCTTTTCTAGGTAATTCTTGCTACCTTCTTTTGTCCATTTTTTATACGGACTGCTTTTCGAATTTCGTATTTCTGCCATTATCAAAAGTGCAAAGAAAGTCCGTGTGGAGGTGCCAGCGACTTAGCTGAATCAAAATCCCACATAAGATGTTAGTAGCTTTTGCTACCAACACCTGGCCACTTCTTTTTTTTGATAAAATCAACGGCATCTTCTAACATTCAACAAAGGACTTGACGACAACAGAAGCACCTAATCTTGTAAATGTAAGATCAATTCAGGATATATTCCATAGGATTAAGGCTTATTAAATATTAACCCTGTTCAGAATTGCATAATTAGACCCGTGAATGAAAGCTGGTTTATTCATACCAACTCTCACCAACCATTTAACTAATTAGTAAAGGTTTCCACGCAATGTGATCGTAGAGTTTCTTTTCCTTCAAGAGTGTTGTACTCGCTCTGTTATTGCTTTCTCCTTTAACTTTCTTCTTGTTTAACCGATGATAATGAAAACACATACTATGCTCCTTGTGATGGAAGTCCTTGTATCTGTTGAGTTCACGCTCAGTGTCAAACATCTTATTTACGTTATGCTCTTTACACTCAAATTGATATGATACTTTTGGCATGATTGACTACTATGTAATTATGATATTACCTAGTGTCTTTGCACAATCGACTTCAATGAATGTGTAGTGAATAGGATTATGAATACATTTGAAAGATCGGTAGCTGATTACTAATGGATCTACAGCAATTTAAGTACAATTCCGCGACCTTATGACAGGCAGCTTCAACACTCTATCGACTAAATCAGACAAATTTGAACCATTAGCTTATGTACTAAATTCACAATTAAGATGGTCTACTATGAAGTGCTTATCTCTAAAACAACCATTTGCAGAACTTTTGATATCAGGAAAAAAGACTGTAGAACTGAGAAAATGGAATACTAAATTTAGAGGGAAATTCTTGATACATGCTTCAAAAAAAATAGATAAAGAGAGGGCCATATCATTAGGCATTAATTGTGCAAAGCTTAGCACAGGAGCAATAATAGGCACTGCAATTTTGTATAATGTCAAGGAATATGAGAGCAAAGCTGAATTTGAAAGAGATAAAAATAAGCATTGTGCGGATATCAAAAAATTTGGTTCATACAAATATGGATTTATGATAAGAAATGCACATACGTATGTATCTTAGATAATTATACGTTAACATGGTCAACTTTTTTTTCAATTGAATCTAAAATCAAGCGAGAAATTTCCCCCGCTAAGCGTTTAGTGGACTGGGCGGGATTATATCCTTATGGTTAAGGGGCTCACCTACATTTTATAATAGGATAGAATAATCGTTTAAAATTCTTCTTAAACTATGCCATTTTAGCACCTTCCAGTCAAAACACTCAACCATGGCTTTTCAAAATGGTTGGCAATATTATTGAATTGTATGCTGATAGAACTAGGACATTACCAGTAGGGAGGCTATGGAGTAGCTTTAGGTCTTTGTATTACCTTTTGTAATTTCCAAGATTTATCTATCTATAGCAAATCTAACTGTGATTTTATTGCTTTTACCAAATCGGGTAATGAAATAGGTTCTTTCAGAAAACAGTCAACCTCTTCTAAGGTTGGAAATAACTCGTTAAATTGATTACGATATCCTTCATATGCTGTGATAAAGCATACCCGAGGCATATCATCATCATCATCATCATATCCTCCCTCTATATCTTTAATTTTTTTTATATAGTTCAAATCCGTTCATCTTTGGCATTTTGATATCAAGCAACAATAGGTCATATATACCAGGTTTGTAGTCAGATAATTCTAACAACGGGTCATTGTAGACATCTACTTGGAGATCAGCTTCCTCCAAACCGAGTTTAGAGACTGTAGTAATATTTCATCGTCTACAACGAAGATTCTTTTTTCCTGGGACGAAGAACTTGGTTTCATGATGATACGCTACGAAATAAAGCTATACGGTCTCAAAGAAAAAAAGAAATTCATACTGACTCTTTATGCATTTCTTGTTTTTCAGGTTTGCGTATTCTAGTTGGCCCTCTTAATTCAGTGAGGTGAGTCACTATGAACCACGCCACCAATGGCAGACTTATTCCAGCTGCATAATATGCAGCCGGGCCGACGAGGCTAACCACTGCTTATACTCACCATTAATTAATACATCGTTTAACCATATAAAGTATATGAAACTCGGTCTAAATATGCAGGAATGTTATGTTTCTTATTATTTTTATTATTATTTAGTTATATATTAAAAATATTCTATGATTCTCATATTTATCTACAGCTGACACTTTCGTCAATTAGAGACGTTAGATTTTGCAACAGCAAAATACTAACCAAATTGCATTGGGAACACGTGTAATAGATATGGTATTTCACAACCCAGTAATATTGGCAGGAAGGTTCGCAACTCTTTGTGTTCTATCACAAGATAAAGTTTTTCCATTATGTTATCCAAAGCATTGCGAGCGGTATGATATCGAAGTTCACTTGTGTTATCAACTAAAGATGTATTCACTTTAGGCTTGATCTCCATGGTAAAAAGTGTTCTGATCCCGCCTGCGAATCATTTTAAATATGAGTTATCGATGTCAAGCAAGCCTTTATAGACACAAATGATATATTTAATTTCAATCAGGAGCTGAGGTTATACAGTATTAGAATCATAAAAAGAAAAAATTCAGGAACAGATGATGATGACAATAATAATAATTCTAGCTCTTCTATGTTTAGACCGAAGACAATCCTCGCTTTTGGTATAGTCTTAGCAGCAATTGGTATTGTAGGTGCGATTTATTTTGGCTCACAGTTCGTAAAAGACGCAGTAAATCCAGATACTAATCAGCCTTATACTACGAGTTCACCAATTAAAAATGTAATACCCGTAGAATTAGAGGTAGCATTTGTCGTAGTCATGCTGGTAGGATTTGGAATATTAAGTTACGGAGTTGTTGCTACCAAATTTAACAAACCAACAGATTTCTATCCTGTATAAATAACTAAATAACTGTATCAAATTCTTGAAGAATGAGAAGTAAAAATAATATCAGAAGATAATGTTACTTGTTAACGATTCTTGTATTTCATCTTCCAGACAAGCATCGTCATCAAGAGAAGAGGCAGTTTCATGATACTTGTCTATATCTCTTTTTAAAAAGAGCAATAACATAATCATTAAGAATAAAGTGGCCTATTAGATGCGAGATGCAAGATAAACTCATGCATCATATACCTCTTTTATTTTAGTCCATCAAATTCTTATCAGGAGATTACGCATAGGTCTCTAGACTTTATACTTCTCTAATTCAGCTCGAGAAACTTTTAAGAACACCTCTGCACCATCGAACCCTTCATCTTGCGATTTTGGTAACTTGTATTCTTCACGTGCACCCTCAGTTATTATTACTATGGAGTAAGCATATACGGCATCAACATTGCCTGCATCCTGACCATCACTCGACCTCAGCTTTTTATGGACAATCGCTTCCCCAATCAGCCTCAGCATCAGACATTTCTGTAGTATATTCATTTTAATCTATTTAAGCTAATTGGAGATCATCAAGAATTCTTTAGATAGAACACAGGACTAAATTGAAAATATGCTCGTATTCATTATTCTGTCTGTATGGACATTTATGATATGGAGTCTTTCTCGTTATAGCTAATCCGTATCATTATAGTTTTGAGTTAGCAGCCTCAAAGTCAAGACATGGACAATTTACATGGGAACATGGCCTACTTTTATCCTTAGTTAATATGGATTGAAATGAATTCGTAGTATATGACCACAAAGACAACTGTCAGGATTAGATGACATTAAGTTAAACCTTTGACAACCATAGTCTTCAAATTAATTCACGACAATCAATCCTTTAAGCATACTTTTTCTGCGTTAATATTGAAACAACCCTTTCAGAGACGATAGTCCTTTATGACCCAAACGTAATAGTATCTTCAACTACTGTGCCCCTAGTAAGTAAATAACACCATGGGGTAAGTCTTCTCATTTTCCTATCCTGTTCTACTTCAGGGATACCTGCTTTCTACTCTATGCTATATAGGAGATCCTTCTTGTTTCTCAATCTTAGCATTGCCCGAATGTCTTTTAACCCTTGACCCAAACAGAATTCCAGTAAGGACTGCAAAGACACCTGCCACTATTCCATACATAAACACTTGATCAGCCATATTTCTACTAGACTATTATAAAAGATAAAGTTAGTGGCTGTGTATACCTATATCTTATATGTATATCAACTCAATTGCGAATAGCAATAATGATAAAGTATAAAGTGTATGTTGTTGATTGATGCCTCATCTGTTTGAAAGGACTGATTTCCCAATTTTCAAACAGTTTATTTCGTTGTAGTGAAATTTCTACATTTCTTATCTTTTTATTCGGTCTTTTAAGGCCACTACTATTAGCAATTTTGACTATCGACTAGAGGCTGGGTAGCCTCTACTGGATGATTCTATAAAGAAACAAGCCAATGTATCGCTGTGACAACAGCAATTACTATATGAACAAAAAAATAGTTAGTGTTAGTGTTCTACACCAAACGCGACTTTTACGGCTGCACGATATTGTGTGATCTTGCCGCTATTAGGATCTACTTTTGCAGTCATATCTATAATCTCTATTCCATGTATTCCATGCAATGTCTTTTTTGCTTCATCTACTGCTACTTGTGCAGCATCTTCCCATCCTTTGTCAGAACTACCAATTATTTCTATTATTTTGGCGATATGAGTCATTAAATAATCAAGATGCAATCTTTCTAAAAAAAGTATCTATTGTATAATGATGCGTAAATCACTTGCTAAGGCCATGTTACGCTATCGAGTTTCATTCCTGATGAGAAAAGTGTCGTTGTCAACTAAATATATGTATGAATGTGAAAACAAGAATAGAGCTAATTAACTAATTAATTTATTTTGACCTCAAAATGTTGAGGGCTGAAGAGTCGCTGTTGATAACCAGGATATTTATAATTTTGAAATTGTATTACTGCCAAAGAGAAATTGAGCTACATATCTTGAATCAGAACATTGTATTGTCATTAGCATGACTCAGGGTACGGAAGGAGTAGCAAGGAATGGTCATGACAGCGGTTGTAATAAAGATAGGCTGAAATGATGTTGGATCAATTTTGATTCCAAAAAGTTGTAAAAAAGGAAGTGGAAAAACTGTATATATCCAGAAACCTGCTATTATTCCTAAAATAATCTTATTTCGTTTTAGAACGGAAAGAAGGCTAATTTTGTTTATTTTTCTTCGACCGCATGTAATGCATTTTATGGTACTATAATTCCCAGTTGCATCTTCTGGTACAATACAGGAGGTACAAATTATACGCTGACAGAAGTAACACTGCCTACTTGCGAACTTTGATCCGCAAATATCACATTGAGATTCCATGCTCTCGAGTAGAGCATATTACCCCATGAGCATATTAAAAGATTCGTTTAGGCAGTTCTGCTAATTTCTCGACTTCGAGAGACGATTATTAAATCCCACCTCAATTTCAGAATTGATTAGAGCTTCACTAGTTTTTGTACTGAATCAGCATAACAACACAGATAACATAGAGGTAATCCTAGGAGAATAAAACCACATCTGTTTGTACTGCTGGGTTAAAGTGTCATAGCACGAACGTATTCATATGACGACGATACTACCTTAGGTCTTAGTGTTTTTGTATAGCCTAGAGTAATAATAATATTTTACCTGGCTCTGGTTGTGCTTCACTTTTTATTTCCAAGTCAACAAGATGGCCTGTTAAGATTTTTTCACTTAATTTAAGTGGCCTATCAACGATTTTTCTAAATTCTGAAATATTATCTTGTAACTTTTTGTAAAGTGCAGAAGCCAACTCTGGAGTGTGTATCCTTTAATGCTTTAACACTATCCGGTTCAATTGTTATAAAACTTGTGTAGCCGCATTCAATACACTCCCATTCATATTCTTTATGAATCGTTTGACCCTCCTCTACCACGTAGTAAGAAATCTCTAAACATAATTATATCACTTATGATTACAATCACGCCAAATTGACTAGGATCCATTTATTATGATTTGAGTTCATGTATTTTTGACTAGCTCCTAGAATACGAGATAGACAAGGAAGTAGCATTATGCTCTAAAATTATCATCTCTTTTTTTCTTCACGTTCTAATTATTGCTGCTGTCGCCATGAATATATCTCCCAAATAACAAATGCATAAGAAAATAACGTTTAGTTCCATCCATAGATTTAACTACAAATATTCCAAAGGTTGCTTTTGCAATATTCAGAAAATCAGTTAATTCACCTCTACTTATTTTTATGATTTTTTTGGGAATTGCCTCTTTCTTGATTGCACGATAAACCCAGTGCTCTCCGTTTTCAATGCTAGTTGTATTTTTATGATCTATGTTTCCTAGATTAATGTAATCTTCTTCGTTTATCCATAACTTGAATATGGGTAATTTTGTATTTTGTGCATATGGTAATACGTCTTGATAATTCTGTAATTCTTGAACTTGTAAGGATAGATCTGCTCCTACCTCAGCTCCTAGATCTCCTTCTTCTTCGTCCAAACTAGCTAGAAAATCGACTGCCCTTCTGAGATGCACCATTAAGGTGTTCTGTTCCTCCTTTATGAGAATTGGAGAATTTCTTGGTTCGTCATCGTCTTTTGATGCAACCACTTCTAGGTCACATAAATGAATTACCTTAGTCAGAGCCACAGTTTCTATGGAGGAAAATACGTATTCAAACCAGTTATCTGCTAAACATCTATTACAAGATAGAACCCGGAACCCTATAGGTAGGTGGCAATTATTTTCTAGAGGCACGTCATTATTGTTTGTCGCAATATTGGTACTATTCTGAGGGACGTTAGGCTTAAAGTTCTGAGGGACGTTAGGCTTAAAGTTCTGAGGGACGTTAGGCTTAAAGTTCTGAGGGACGTTAGGTTTTGAAAAAGACAATAGACATTGTAACATAATGACATCATTCATGGTAATAGGCTGTTGTGGGCTAGGAGATTTCCTTCTTACCAAATCTTGTAATTCAACCCATTCACGCAAGATTTCACGATATTTGCGTATATCGTGCAACAAGTTATCCCAGGGATCTCTGTTTTGGAATTCTTTAGTATGGACTGTTCCTACCTCCTTATTTGGATCATCGTAGGCTTCGTGGTGTTGATATGATGGCGATGAAGTATTGTGATTGTTATTGTGCTCGACAAAATTCATCGTATTAGGAACAAATCCACTAGTATCAGGATTGGTGATAGATTTTGCTCCGGCGTGTATTGGGCATCCTATTCCATTATGCTTTCTTTTGATATGGACCTTTAGATTTCCGTGTCTCGCGGAGGTTTGAGGACAAGAAGGACATAGCCAATTTTTTTCCTTTCTATTCATGAACGTTCACTCCTAAAGACCGAGTGTGCAATGTGCAGTATGGACTAGCACATGACTGCAGTCATTGTTGCAGTAACTGCAGTAACTGCAGTCAAAACAGATTCAATAGCCATCTATCAATGATTAGATAATCTACCTTTAAATAGAAATGAATTGTGGACAGGTATCCCAATCTACTGATTACTGTTAGTATATCAATAAAGAGCTTAGGTAGACAGGTCTACCACCACTTGATGAAGACAATATCATTTTGCCTTTCGATAATCCGTATAAGTAATGTATAACTAATGGAGATACTATTGATGAAAAAAAGATGGTATGAGAAGTTATCTAACGTGGTATCCACAAAGCTTACTGCCTAGGAATATACCCTTTGCCAAAAGATAGCGCGAGAACACTACTATAATAGATATATTAAAGCGCCAACGAATTCGGAATTAATAAGATTTGTCTTGAACGAAATTTTCGAGAAATATCGCTCTAGGATAGTTGCAAAAAATCCAGGAAATAAACAGAAAACACAGAAAGCACGCCAGGGAAGAGCTGCAAAGAAACGAAGCGTCTATGACCTCATAGATTGGGCTAAAGTGTCTAGTCTATTAGCACAAAAATAGCGATGTTTTAGGCATAGCATGACATGAATTTGGACCAGCCGAACTCAATGTGCTGGGATGATCTCTGTTTCTACAACACGATCAGTACCTGTGGCCCGATCTACAAATCCCATAGAGGCGATATGGACACGTAGAGATTCATCGTCAGAAGTAAGCAGACTCAGCATATTCAGTTAACTCATATTAGTCATATGAAAGCTGTTATAACTCTTGTTTACGATGAGTATGTTTCTCTATTGATTATTAATATTATTATTAAAGGTTTAGGCTTAGCCTAAGGGCAAACTGCAGGTTTATCGACTTCCTTATTATTAAAGGCATCAGAGGGTTTGACGTAAAAGAATCGCATCATGACGTAACAAGATCGTGATTGACGTAACAACATATCAAAATCATCGCACTACGTAAATCTTATTACGTCATTTTTTACGTAATAATAATTGGTTATGAGATACAAAAGGCCCTCTTTGTTACGTTAAATTTCAAAAATCATGACCAGATATTGCGAGTAAACCTATCGCTTTAAAATGGTAGACTGGGTCAACGTTAAGAACAAAACAGGTTTAACACTTGATCAAATAAGAGAATACCAAGTATAGATGAAGTAGATCTGCAAGAAGCTGTAAATCAGGTAAAATGACCTACAAGAACTTCAGTTATTATTTTGAATTTAGTATATTGTAGCAAATATTATCATCCCGAGTACTAGAGGTTCGAGAGCATCATTGAGAAAAAAAATGAGACTTTATTTGTTAACAGGAACTATTCTATATATTGTACCTTGGTCAAATGTTAGCACATATAGATAGCCATCATAAGGACTTACTTTGAGATCTGTAATACCACCAAAGCCCTTTCCAAATATTATTTGGTTAAGAGAATCGGAACTGTTTGCAACTCCATCTGCAAGTGGACCGGTTGGGAGCAGCAATCCTGTTCTTTGTGGATTTAGTTTAAAGTGGTAAATATTTCCATTTATCACATCGGCAACAAACATATCATTTTTGTATAGATTTCCTATCCTGTTAGAATTGAGGAATGTGATTCCAGCCGGAACCACTTTCCGAAACCAAGTAAACTGAGGGGGATGGTATTTTCCTTTCCCACCAAAATTGACTAAATCATTTGGATGAAGAGAGGCAATATGCTGCTTCTCAGTTTGATCTATATTATAGCCACGTAACCATAAGCCATCAATCTTTTTGTAGCCGCTGTTGAATCCTGGGTCAACCCGATTGATTTCATCACCAAATGGTAAACCAATTTGCGTATCCCATAGAATTCTTGTTATAGGGTCAAAAGCAAGTCCAAAGCTATTCCACATTCCATAGGAATAGTAAAGGTTTAATGGAAATTTATTTCCCAAGATACCGGGCAGTGCTGGCTGACCATCTTGATTAACTCTGAGTATCCCACTTGTTCCATCCGGCTCACTTCCATTCAGGATATTTTGTGCTTTAGTGCTATGTCCGTCGATGCCAACATCACCAACAGTAACATAGACATTATTATCAGTTCCGACAATCACCTTACCACCAATACCTATAGCTCCTGGAGTTGCTGGGAGATCTAACAACAATTTTGGATTTACTAACTTGTTGTCGTTGATCAATTCATATCTATATAGGCGGTTACCCAATGGTTGTGTTCCCTCTATAATATTATCACCAGTACGAGTCTGAGCTTGAGTATAGTATAGGAAAACGTATGCGATAATATTATTATCATTATTATGACCATTAGCAGTTCCATGGTCAGATAGAGCGACAACGGCAGTAGCGTGAGGAACGATGGCAATTCCTAACAAACCTCTATGAGCTAATGTAGCAACGTTAACCTCAAGCAAAGGTTGCGGTAATTCAGTACTGTTAACAATTCTTCGTACTGTGCCTGCATCTTTCTCTGTGACTAACATATCATTAGGACCTAAAAAGGCCATACTGGTAGGGTATCCTAATCCTCTGAAAACTACTTTTGCCTTCAGATTAGGATCAAGTATCGTTGGTCCTTTAGGAGAAGGAAGACCGACTTCTGGATATTTTGAAGATAAGGCTTTAGCATGATGACTATGATAATCTTGTAGTACGAAGTGTGGATATTCGTTTGTTATGGAGGTAGAATTCAAGGTTAAGATTGCAACCAAAATTATACTTACTAAGCAAGATGATGACAGTAACATAGAATGAGGTTTTAGAAACTTCATTGAAGAACTTGTTGAAGATACGGAGGTGGTTTCCTATATCTATTTGGTCGTAATTAGCATCGAGAAAATTCCTTTCAATATCTATCGCACCTTTTCTGTTATTATTGAGCCTTAGTCATAGTCAAAATCGCGGATATTTACGAATTATCGCTAAGTTAGTCAAGCGTTGGAAAATTAATATACTGCAGTCTCCATATGCGGAGACTGTAGCAACTGAAGAAGTTATATGAACGCCAACGAAGGAGTCAATACAACAACCCCAACAGCTTCCACAAACTCTGATTTAGGCTTTGCTACTAATTCTAACTACCAGAATCTGGCCAACTGCTGAGATTTTTTCCTCAATTAATAGCAAAATGCCATATTTATGTGAAGAACGTCATTATCGCTAACCTTGGCATTATATTTCACTAGTTAAAAAACAAGTCTGTCCTTATATTTGTCAGAAAATAGAGTGCCGATTAAAAGGACTAAAAAAAATGAACAAAATCAACTCACACCAGAGGGTATGGTAAAGGAGTTGATTAGTACTGTCCAATTCGAAATACAATTTAGTTCAAGTAGATTGCAAGATTTTATAAGAGGGTACCGCAAACAAATCGTGAAACTACCAGATTGGGAATTCACTGCAGCGGGTCGCAGTGAACGGGATATATTAGATTTATTCAAAGCCCCACTCATAATGTATGACCTAAAGCTAAACGGACAAGTAATAATTGAAATTTACGGAATTTTGGAACGATATGCAATATCAGCAATTGTTAATCTATTTAACGCAGATCCTGATAAAAAGTCGACGATAGAACTACTAACCCGACAATGTTCCTTAGTCAAATTAGCAAAAATCCCTGTTATACTCAAGCTTTGGCATAAAGAAGATATCACATTTGCTGAGAATTTATATGATCATTCGTGGAACTACATATCTTTTTACTTTAGATTTAGTTTGTATATGATCCATAGCCTACACTAACACTGGGTCTGAAGTTTTGGCATCTTCCTTCTTATGTTCTCAATTCTATGAATTTATCACTAGGAGTTTGGTGTTATGAAAGAGAAGAATCCATTGCTATTATAACATAAATCAAGGTTTACCATTTTATTTTAAAACCTAAAATATAACGGTAAGTGATATCACTTGTTTGCTTAGACAATCTATAGACAAATCTACAATTTATGATTTGTTTTTCTTCGTAATATTAATGGTCCTGATTATATCTTTGGTCATTACTCCATCAGTTTTCGCGCAGCAGAAACCTGGTTCGGTTTCAAACAATAAGAATAACATCCTGAAGATATTGAGTCATAATTCCTTCATAGATATTGCGGGATATTTTCACGTAGTAGGAGAGATAGAAAATGTATCACCAAACCCTGTGGAGCTTGTCAAAGTTATCGGAACTTTCTACGATGTGAATGGCAAGGTGGTTGGAACAGACTTTAGTTTTACAGATCCAGCTATATTGTCTGCAGGCGATAAAGCGCCATTTGAATTAATACTGACTTCTGCTACCATCCCAGTAAAGGAAATTGACAACTATAGATTAAGTATAGATTGGCAGAAATGAGAGAAGCGGCAACCAAAATTCTATGACATTTCTCAGTCTTTCCTCGATATCTTTTTCTTCTGACTTTATTTCTGTTAACTCTCTGATGCCCTCTAA